>Ga0100393_10004239_pt1 | contig 13257 bp, 9 predicted proteins | sample CryGeymeta201517_FD_81546 | JGI IMG/M metagenome (GOLD analysis project Ga0100393, IMG submission 81546) | Groundwater microbial communities from Crystal Geyser aquifers in Utah, USA - Crystal Geyser metaG 2015-17 | ecosystem: Environmental > Aquatic > Deep subsurface > Groundwater | place: USA... | reverse complement strand
TGGTTCACAATTTACTTGGATTCAAACATGACGATCAAGGTGTGGTGGACGTCACCCAAGATGTGAGCGGAAGTGAGGCAAACATAAACAACAATGCTACTGATGATGAAGAAGAAAAAATGGAAGATGATGAAGATGACAATATGTTGTGCCCTTGTTGTGCACAAGATCCTGGTGCTCAATTGGAACACATGCAAGACATGGCGGAAGCAATGGAACACAAGGAAGCCGAGGCGGAAGATGCCGTCGCAGCAACAGCAACAACTGGCAATGACATTGTAGCGGAGGAAACAAAAGATGATGTCGATGGACGCGATCAAACGGAAACAGAAGCCGAAAAGAAAGAAAGATTGAACCGACAAGAAACCAGAAAATTAACCCGCATGAGTTTGAATACAGCAGTTGCCATTGGTACGTGGGTTTTTGGTGGATTGAAAATGGGATTTAAGTTTTATTGTGTTCAATGATATTATTATTTCAAAAGATAAGGTGCTGTGCGATTGTATGCCACAACTCAGAAAGAAGCAGAAAACTGCTTCTGATCTTGTCGTTTTCCTTTTTTTTTAAATTCGCACATCCGAATTGTTTTTTTTTCTCACACGTGTTTGGTTTCCATTTTGCTACAGGTCTCCACAATTTTCCAGAGGGTCTGGCCACCTTTGTTGCCGCTTTGAATGATCCCAAAGTGGGAGCTGTCCTTGCCGTTGCTGTAAGTTCCGAGGAAGAAAGAGGAGACGCTACCAGTGTTGTATCTGATTCTTTTTTTTTCCTTCTTTTTTTCAATTTTGCTTTTACAGATTGCCATACACAATATACCCGAGGGACTCTGTGTAGCCATGCCCGTTTACTATGCCACTGGCAACCGCTGGCGTGCCTTTTGGTGGGCAGTTCTGTCGGGACTTTCGGAACCCGTTGCGGCCGTATTTGGGTACATCATCTTGGCAAGTTCCTTTTCTGATAGCATGTACGCAGTTCTGTTCGGGGTCGTTGCAGGAATGATGATCATCATCTCAGTCCGAGAATTGCTTCCCACCGCACACAGATACGATCCAGATGATACGGTCGTTACCTTTTCTTTCATTGCAGGAATGATGATCATGGCCTTGTCTTTGGTACTCTTTTTGGTTTAATTGGCATGTATTGATGGACTGATTGGTACCTTACTGTAGCATCAATCAATGTGAAAGAAAAATTGCTGTGATGAATATTTCCCGCTTCCTACTAGCTAGTAGGTCTAGCTACTGTAGTAGTCTAGGTCTAGTAGTACCAGGTAGTAATCCACTCAAGATCGGCAACGTTTTGTGGTGATGCCTACAGGTTGAACATAGTACTATTAGCTTGTACTGCAGCATTGGAATACGAACGTGATTACAAGCCAGCCACGGCATCATCTCCAGTCCCGATAACTGAAATGACCAACAAAAATAAATCAGATAAACCATTACTAGCTAGCTAGACTAGCTAGAGAGTATCTTGTAGAATACAACTCTACTTGACAGTACCAGGTACAACGATCGTCTACGACAACTGCACATGAGTTAGTTTGTCTTGGGCAGCTTGTTATTACCAAGAAAACCATTGCATTATTTTATTTCATCCCATTGTGGTGCAGCTGCAGTTACTGTAATAATAATTCCAGATGAAAGGAGCAAGTCACAACAGCCATTCTGTCCATGACGGTGGCGATAATAATATTAATAATAATAATAATTCGTCATCGACGCAACAACAACAAGCAGAAGAAGAAGAAGACTCGCTGTTCGCTGTGCAACATTTGTCCATACAAGATACAGTTTCGCCTGTGTCCGAGTTTGACCCACAACCCATCAAAATGTCTCGTGGTAGTACACAGGAGAGTTTGGAGCACCTGGAGGACAATGCTACCAGAGAAAGAGACGACCACTGCAACAACAATGACACACATAGATGCGAGGCACTAACGAAGAAACAATCTTTACTGCCCAGCAGTAACAACAACAGTTGCTGCAGTCGGGATAAAATGTTATTACTAACTGCCAATCATCAGAAGCTACTATCCGAACGCAGCGACTACATCAATCAGGATAGTCGAGTTTCCATTAGCAACAAAAGCCAGGCTTCTTTTTCCAGCATGGAAGACAATAGTAGTAGTATCGAAGGTGGTGGTGGTTGTGGTGGTGGCAACAGCAGCAGGGGTCTGCTAACAGGTGCCTGGGGTTGGATTCGGAAGCAAAATGAAAAGCAGAAACAAAAACAACTGACCAAAATGGCCGAAGAGCAACTAAGAATACTCAAGGAAGCCAACAAAAATGATCCCCAGTTTTTCGTGATGGATTTCGAACAACAAGAAAATAGTAATGATGCCTCTGAAACACCACCAGAAAGTCAGCGGAATCTATCATGCAATGAAGGTGAAGAATCTTATCATTTGGAGCAAATGGAAGAAGACGACAACAACATTTCGTGGATTCCTGTCGTCCGTGTCGTGGAGGAAAAAATCAAGAAAGATGCCCCACTTACACCACGATCGTCTCGCAGAGCAGATAATCCCGGTCCACCCCTGGAGGACCCAGCAAAACCGTTTCCCTTTCTCCTGAGTCAAGACCAAATGAACGAGATTGCTCGCCATGTCCTTCCGAAAGGCATTGCCTTGTGCCGCTGGAAGCGACTGTACTCCCTGACACGGGATGGAGATTCCTTCCGGCAGTGTCTCCGATTGTGCGGTAATGCACCCAAGACACTATTGGTTATTACTACTACCAAGGGAGCCGTCTTTGGTGGCTACGCGGATGCTCCCTGGGAAGTCCGTTCCTCGAATGCGCAGGGAAAATTTCATGGAAGTGCACGTGCTTGTTTGTTTTCCTTTTCGATTGCTGTCGACAAGAAGAGTGACGGCCAACAGAGCACCAATCTCAGAGTATTTCCTTGGACCGGTGCCAATCGCTACATTCAATACACAGATACGTCGGAAAACAAACGGATGTTGGCTTTTGGTGGAGGAGGACAGAATGGTTCCTTTGGATTGTGCGTGGAGCAAGACTTTCAATTTGGTTCTACAGGGACTTGTGATACATTTGGTAACGAACCCCTCTGCGATCAAGAAAATTTTAGTATTCTTGATATGGAGATTTATGGCTTTCTCACTGGACAGTTTTAAAATTAGCTACAGAAAAAGAAATAGAATGTTTGCTACATGCGGTATGTACGTAGTTGTCCAATGTCCTGCTGAGGCTAGCTAGTACTACTACTCCGTAGTAGCTAGAGAGTCCAAAAGCTCAAAGGTTTGCTACATGCGGTATGTACGTAGTTGTCCTATGTCCTGCTGAGGCTAGCTAGTACTACTACTCCGTAGTAGCTAGAGAGTCCAAAAGCTCAAAGGAACAGCACGTAGTCTACTAGTCATACGTAAATACTGAGTAAGTTTGCGTCTAACAACTGAGGTAGCATCACGAATCAGTCCCGCGTTGGAGCAAAACTTCCTGTCGTGAAATAAAAATACTTGACGACAGTAGTAGACTAGTCTAGGTCTAATCCGTCTAATTAAATATTTTAATACTCCGTAATAAACAACATCGCATGTGCAGCTAATGTCATTCATCGTAACGACCGACATTGATCTATTTGAAGCTACAACAATACTAAAAGTGCGACAACAAATAATAACATGACATCCTTATCTAGTCATTCTCCAAGTGCCGAACGGCGGAAGCGGTTGAAAGAAGCAGAAGCAAAGACAAATCATTCGCTGCAAAACATTTCCCCCAACAAATCCATTGACAGTTACTATCAAATGGCCGATCGTCTCTGGACAGCCTTCCATGTGGCGCTCGATGAACGTCGCTTGGATGATGCCTATGTCTTTGGTCTTCGATTTGCCACCTTTTCGTTGGAAGGAATTCCCAAGCACGCCCATTACAAACAGCCATCGTCTCGTTACAACATGCTACGTGTCAAAAATGCCCGACAGGTGGAAGAAGTGCTGGATAAGATGGTATCGGTCACAACGCGCATGGACGCCGAAGAAGTGATCAAGATAAGGCGACAGCGAGATGCCGAAGTAGCCAAGCGACGTGCGGAATTGGAACTACAACATCAGCTGAAGCAACAAGAGCAAGCCGAGGCGGATAAAGAGAAACGGCATGCGGCGATATTACAGCAACAAAGAGAAGAGTTACGAGCTATGTATCAGCAGCGAAAACACGAAAAACAAGACACCCAGCAAATGCTCAAGGGAAAAGAACCACAGGCTACCAAGCAGGCATCCAAGGTGCAAAAACAGCGACCGGAAGTGGAACAAAGTGCCATGGAAAAATTGCGATTGCTAAATTTACAAAGTCAACGAAATCGTGCTCAAAAATTGGCAGCTGACACTGATTCAACTACCAGCAATTCTCAGGCACAGATTCAAAATGAAACCCCGCTGGATACCATAAAAAATAAAGAGAGTAAAACACCAGAAAAACGTCCAAGCATGCTTCAACAGCTCTCCTCCAAAAAGAAATCCTCCAAGGAGCAGTTGCCAACGCTAAACTTTCCAGTGGCACCTTCCAGTCCTCCCAAACCAAGTCACTCTGACCCAAAAAATTCATTAGCTCAATCGTCAATACGAAAATTAGGTCAACTGTCGCCTAAAAAGAAAGCCAACAGTCAACAACATCAGCAAATAAGTACCGCATCCCAGCCTGCAAAGCCATTTACGTCCCAAGCACCGTCGACGATAGCTGTATCTTCAACAACAACAACAACAAGCAAGCCTGCTGCATCAACAATACAACCATCGATGGCCGAGCCGAAACCAAATCCCGTCGAGGTGTCAGATTACATCAACTGCAGCCATTCAGAAGGTCATGAGATTAGGACACCGTCCTCTAAATATATTCAAGAAGTCGAATCGGACGAAGCAAGAAAGGAAACAGAATCTCCGTATCAGGCCAATTTGACAGTGTCCGAAGCTCGGACGCTCAAGCTATTGGAAGATACTGTTCGACTGCAAGAACGACGATTGGCTCAAATGGAAGCAAGCAACGAGCCAGCAAGATTGCGACAAGAAGCCAAAACGAAACTCAAAAACAACGATCGCGATGGAGCCCTGAAGTGTCTTGCCAAGAAGAAGCACTTTCATCGCAACATGGACGTAACGAAGCATGCCATTTTTAACATGGAAACGCAAATAATTATGCTGGAAAGTGCCGTGGAACAACGCGAGATTAACAAGATTATGCAAGAAACCAATGACGTCGTTAGTGAATTGCAGGGTGGCACTACCACTTCGATCGAAGACATTTGTACCGAAGAGAAACTCAATGATATTTTGGCAACATTGAACCAACCCGGAACCACCGATATGTTCGACGAAGAGGAGCTGTTGAGCGAACTCCAAGAGTCGAGCCAGAAAGGTCCCCTGGAGGATTTTGGCGAGGACGATCCCAATTTGTTGTTGGCGCTTCCTTCGCTTCCCGACAACAGCAACAACCACCTAGCAGGGTTGAACGCGGAGGATAAAAGCGAAACTCCCGTTCCAGCGGGAAAACCAAAGGGTTTGTTAGCGAGCTTGTTTTGAATGACTAATTCGAGTAATAGTAGACTAAAGATAATAATATTATTATGTTAGTACTCCGAAGTAGTCTAGTATCTAGTACTGCACTGGTCTACCAGAACTTTGGTTGCGATGTAGAGTATTATTTATTTGCTCTGGTAGTAGCTAGCACTAAGTAATGAGACGCACAGCGGAGCGGCGAAGTAATAGATCTTTGGATTTGACAGACAGGCTTCTCTTTTTGTCCTGCGTTTTACAAAGGGCGCGCCATCAGTCCAAAGGCATCATCATGGCATTCATCACAGGCCATATTCATACGACAGCAATCTTCAATTCGATATTTTAGAACTGTGTTGACTACTACTATACGCAATTCCATAGCATGCGTAAATGTCCTTTGAAGGTTGATGGGGTCAACGGCTTCTGGATGGGCTTACTTGCAGGTGGCCTTTTGACTTGGGCACATGTAGGGTTGGTGACAGCTCAACAACCAAAAAAGAAGGATCCTATCCGTGCTCCCGGCAACAAGGCCTGGAGAATGAGCAAATGGGTCAAGCATGGAGGTATAATTCGTACGCAGGGATTGTGCGGTGACTTTTCCAAGATGCCAGGATCTTCCATGGCACAACAAACAGAAGAAGCACTGGCCAAGCTTGATGAAATCTTAACGTTGGCCGGTGTTGCACGCAAAAATCTGGTGGCCATTACCATTTACATTACGGATTTGAAAGAGTTCGAAGAAATGAACAGCGTTTATGACAAATGGGTCGATCCAGCGGGTTTGCCTACCCGTCTCTGTGTGCAAGCTAAAATTGGGCACGAAGCCAAGATTGAGATTCGTGCCGAGGCCTACTACCATGAAGATGACGAGTGAAAACTAAGCAGGTTGTGTGCAGGTTTTCTGAAGATATAAGAAATAGCATATAATATGCATACCTGCTTGATCTTTTCAAACAACATGGTGGAGGCGCTCTCCTTCTTGACTGCGCTCGCAAAGAACAATTTTAAATATTAATTTTTAAAAGTGGGTTTAACTTATGCATTTCACAGGTATTGTTTGCTTTTTGCAAAAGCTGTTGCAACGACTACAAATCTATTTTTTGCTTTTTGTTTCCTGACAAGGTTGCGCGGTCATGAGGCTGTTCCAGCAATTTGATAACGTTGGGGCCTCCTGGAAATCTATTTTTTGCTTTTTGTTTCCTGACAAGGTTGCGCGGTCATGAGGCTGTTCCAGCAATTTGATAACGTTGGGGCCTCCTGGAATGACAGAGTAGCTGTTCAACTTCGGATGAGAAGTGTAGTAATGCTGTTTGATCTGAAACATGATAACAGTGGGCGCAACCATTTGATAAATCTCGCGGCAATAGTTCAGGAGAGTAGGATTATGTACCACGGACCGTGTATTGGTTTTGAAGTAGACGACATAAACCTCGTCAAAGCGAAGGAGTGTCGCAAAGAGGCGAATGTCCGACAGTGTCAACTGATCTCCACAAATGAATCTGTTCGCTTTCAAAATGCGTTCAATTCGATCAAACGACTCTGTCAGTTCTGTAATTGCCTGGTCATAGGCAGGCTGGCTTGTTGCAAAGCCACATCGGTATACACCGTCGTTGATAGTCGGGTAAATCCAATCATCGACTTCCTGCATTTTACCCTTCAAAGCAGATGGGGCTAGATCCAAAGAAGGGTTTTTGGCGAATTCGTTGAATCGATTGTTGAACATTTGAATGATATCCGATGATTCGTTATTGACGATGGTGTCTTTTTTGGTGTCGAACAAAATGGGCACAGTGTATTTGCCTTCAGTGTCCCCAACGCGCTCGTATACATCACGAATGGAAAAGGAATCAAACAGAGGATTGGGATCGCAGCCTTCCAGAGCAGCAGAAAAAGGACCTCCCTTGCCACTCGTGTTGTTAAAAACCTCATCCGAATCCTTCGGTGCACCAAAAATCCATCCCATGTGAGTATCTTCATCATCATAAGGTTTCGTCTTTTGCCATGTTGGGTGCACAATTGTCACAGAAATCGTATCCTGGAGTCCCTTCAGGTGGCGCACCATCAGAGTCCTGTGTGCCCAGGGACAAGCTGCCGCCTGCACACAAAAAAGAGCACAAAAGAGAAGAGATTAATTTTGTAAATAAACCATGCGGTAGCCATTCAGGAACTATTTATAATACGCACCACAAAAAGATGGTATCTTCCCTTTTCGGGTGGAAATTCTGCGCCTTCCTCTGAAAAAATGAACAGGAAGAGTAGTCATTACACCAGGAAAGTTAGTCGGCAAGAAAAAAGGTAAAACGCCAAAAGTCTTCAGTATCCAGTATCCACGATGACCAAGAATGATTGGCGTACCGGAGCTAATCCAATTTCTCCAAGCAGAATCGAGGCGTTGAAAATCGCCATCTTTTCCCATTTCATCGAGAGCTGTTCGTGCCTTTACCATGCTAAAATAATCGTGTCGCTGATGTGGCTGCTGCTTTTAATTTGCAGTTGCTCCGAAGTAATTATTTTAAGTTTTGTGCACGGCTGCGATATTGCACTCCAACAAAACGTTCTAGAGACTAGACTACTACTAGTCAATTGGGAGCTCTGAACGGAGATGTGACCTCGGCGTCGATTGTCTCGGAGATTTCGGTGAGGAAGGTTATGGCTTTGTTTTGACGTTGAGTCATGTTATTCAAGACTGACGTGAAACAATGCCTGAGCAACACTACTACTACTACTACTACTACTACTAGTACTACTACGACTACTACTACAACAACTACTACTACTAGTACTAGAGCTAGTACTACCACTATGGATGATGGCCACATCGCAGTACTGTACTTAGACCGTATTAGGACGGCAATTGGCCAGTCAAAGTCATCCGCATTGAGTGATCAGTAAGAGTTCTATTATCTTCCGATGCTATAAAAAATGACTAGACTTACTAACAGTAGCTACCAGACTAGTAGTAGCGTCACTGACTGCAAGTGAGTACTGGCTGCAAGTTCTGCATGAAGCAGCACTTGCGGTACGCTCAAGACAAGCTTCGCAGAGAAAGAGAGAATTCGAATCCCTTTCCCTCTGTGACACGATGACCCGACAGGCAAAATAATAAGCGCGCAAAAGGAATGTCAAACAAGGGCGAAGAAACCGCCCACTTCATAGAGTTGTTGAACTTTTTATGCGCTTCCAAGACAATGTATGGTTATCTGTGTACATTACTTATTTCCCTGGCAGCTACAATGAAGTTCTATTCTTCATCCTGCAGTCCTAGTCCAACACCGGTTCCACTTCCACTATTGAATTCAATGGGATTGACAACCTTACAGACGGGACACAAAACGTATTCAGAGTCGGCAATGCATATGATGTTGGCTGTGCAGGCAAGACAAGCCAGACGAGTTGTAAAACCTTCCTTTATTGCTTCGACCGTTTCCATCGCTCCTCGGAGCGGGAGAAAAAGTCCGGGGTGGATTTCCAGTTCGAGCCCTTGAGAATCGCGACGGCGACTGTGGCTGCTCGATCGGTTACTGTTGCTGTAACCAAAGCTGGATGCGGTGTTTGTACGCGGGAATCCACCAGTAGCTAAATAATGATCTTCCTCTTCTGATCGCTGTGGATGCGAAGGAGGTCTAGAATCGTATGAAGGCCGTTGATGATGTGGAGGATAGAAAACGGGATGCTGTCTGGCATATTGATCGTTTAACTCATGGCTGTCTCCCCAAGCTCGGCCACGTCGAAAAGGAGCATTTTCTGGTATTCTGTTGGCTGTGAATTCAGCGTATTCATCGTTGTGAGCAGAGTGCTCGAAAACGGATGGGCCATCAAAATAGGTTGGACCAGTGATACTGGAACAAACACTATCTTGGCAAAACGAGTGTTGGCTTGTCCTGGGCATAGCCGCGACCGATTGACCACCACTTCTCGGCATGTAACTGGGGTGATGGTTGTTCCTATACCCGTGGTTGCTAGGTGTAAGCTCGTCCACACGGTCTGAACGAGTGGTGTTGGTGCTGCTATGGTTGTTGGGTAAATGAGTATCGTCGCGCATAGAGCGACTTGCGTGTTTTGAATTGCTGTTGGCAGGTGAATACGCACACCGTGAATGGCGGCTGACAGGTCTCCAATTGCTGCTGCGGCTGCTGCTAGGTGGAGGAGACGTGCTTTTCCTGTGACTCAAGCGGCGATTTGGAGCACAAAAATTCTTGCTAAGTTGCGAACAAAGTGATGTGTCACTGGCGCATCGTCTAGGGGGCTGGGGCGGCGTATCTTCCTGCGGTGGGTCGAGGGAAGCACTACCATGAGACTTTCCATCCTGCAAAGTCTCGCACTCGAGGCTCAATGTTGTACTGGTGTACGAGCTTCTCCGAGCAGGGCGGGGTATAGAATCCGATGTCCGCTTCCCTCTTGGAGATGGTGCGGTGTCGTCATACCTCTGTCCATATCCAAGAGATTCTAGGGTAGGTACGCAATGAGAACCACTTGATTGCCGCATGTACTGGTGCTTCTGGCTTTGCGCTTGCCTTTGTTCTTCACGGAAGTGGCCATTTCCTCGTACCTGGGATAAAAGTCTTGAACTGGACCTTCTTTCGTCTCTTGACAGGCAATCAGATCCACTAAACCTACTCCTGTTCTCGGAACCACTGAATTGAGAAGCAAGTGGAGAACTGGAAGTTCTTTGAAAGCGCCGATCACCGTCCCCTTCAGCCGCTATGAACTGCCTGGACTGTAGGGAATGAGCACTATGACTGCGCCTGGGAACTTCAAAGCTGCTGCCGCTTCTGTAACTCTGGCGGCTGCCCGTTTCAGAGCCGCAAGAATTGTCTCGTCCATTATGCTTCTCGTAAGAGAAAAGAGGCTGCTGAAACTTCTGAAACAAATCTTCGCGTTTGTTATAATGTCCTGCATTCCAGTTTGGGGTGCACTTGGGGGCGATTGCGGGATAGGATGATGACGACATAGTTGCTACTGCTTCGTCTGTATCATTACGAGATTGTTGGGCTTGAGCATCTGATACCTCAAAGCGACTGGAGTCCATACCGCTGACACATAGATCAGGGACCTCAGCTACGCATGAAATGGAGGGATAAAGCTTAGGTGCATCGATATCTGGTATTTCACGTGTCACGGAAGATACACAGGATTGAGAAAAGCTAGATGTCCCCCAGAGTACTTCCAGGGGCAGAACTCGGTCGTCTTGTGGCATTCTATGCCGATCACTGCAACTAGTTGCAATCGAGCGTACTTAGATTGAAAGCGTGGTTGGTGTGGTGGTGTGTAGCGCTGACACTGGCACCGGTATTGAGTTATCCTCCTTTAGAGATGATGTACTGCGGTGCTTACAACGCTAAGAGCTAAATACCGAAGCGCGAGCCCTTTTCTTCCCGGATGTTTATTTATCTGCAATACTACGTTGTGTGTATGTCTGGCAAGTAACCTTTCTTGTTGTTGAACAGTTGCTGTTGCTGTTTTCAATCTACAGATTTTTTATGACCAGTGGAAATTTACGTTCTCGCTTTCTGAGGCATTTTTCAAGATTGGTTGCTACCGTTACCACTGTGAGTGGTACCTGGTACCATAATAATCTACCATTATGGTATCACACGTAAAAGTTAGCGTAGACATTCCATTTTTCTTCTGTCTATCAAGGCCTTTTCGATTTAACAAATTAATGAACCTCTTAAATGAGTCCTCTACGGTACCTGGTACCATTAGTTGTTACTGGCACTTACTGGTATCAATTACCAGGAAACTAGATACCAGTACCAGGGTAGGTTGTTTGTTGTTGACCGAAAAGATATATCTACTAGACTACTACTACAGGCTCTAGCTAGTAGCTACGAGTAGTAGACTAGTAGCAGTAGCAGTAGTAGTAGTAGTAGGGCGGGTGGTACCAGCGGCAGTAGTGGTACTCAGAATACTACTCTAGGTAGGAGCTGAGGACTAATAGTACTACTAGTAAAGGTGGCGCTGGTAAATATTACCTGCTAATATTATATCTGTACTGTAACTAGGTAACAAATCGTTCTTTTAATACACTACCGTACCAAGTGATAGTAGTAGTACACTACTTTCTCCCTCGAAAAGACTGCTTGGACTAAATTGTGACCGTACTCTAGTAGTATTACCGTTGGCAATTGAACTGGCATCCACTCTGTTTCTACCTGGTAGTACTAGACTAGTACTAGTGTCAGTATTATGATGCCAAAAAGCAACAGCAAAATCTGAGAACCAATCGGTTCCTACGAAGAGCCAGTCCTTTTTTTAAAGGAATGGGTGCGTAGCCGGGGGGCTACGGATGTCATAGAAGTGTGATGGCAGTCTGATGACGTGCGGCCTGAACAACCTTAGAAGAATGTTCAGAACAAAATGCTGCATGTTTTGGCAAGTAATAGCTGGGAGAGTTGTGAATATGACGTAAAGTGATGATCGCTGGTAAAATTGTCGGCTGCCCGTCTGTTTGCTTGTACGGGAAATAGCTCCTTACAACCTGCATGCCTCTGCCTTCTGTGAACTATGTTCAGATATGGAACAAGAGGTGTAGAAGCAATGGCGATCGAAGCAGCTATGAAGTAGCTGCGGTGATATAGCCAACCAAATAAAATCGTTTATATCTATTCCGTGTACAGGTAATTATAGTAGCGAGGTACTCGTGGCTAGAGTAGTAGATGGGTCGTTCAAATCAGGTTCGTGAGAGAAGGAAAGAATACTCCTAATAGCTACTCCCACTCTCTACAAGTCTCTCAAGTATTCAGTTGGTATTGTCTGGTGTTACTCTGTACTTTTGACTACAGACTACTGCTACGACATAAGAGTACAACAGTACTAGTTGCTTAATACTAACAACAATAGTACTACGGAGTACATACTAGTAGTCTAGTACTCTACTACGTCCTACTAGTAGTAGGTAGTAGCTACTACTAGTAGCTACCAGTAGTAGTGGTCGTAAAGTGGATTATTTGGTACCGGTAGAAGAGTACGCAGCCCGAACCCTATGATAAAAGGCTATCGCGTGATCATAAGTAGTAAAACAGTAAAACGAAGAAAAACAACGTCCTCATTCTCGTCGCTTTGAGCTTTGAGCAATAACTCGTCAACACAGCCTGAATCTAACTTACGGAATCATGAGAAATTACAGTAAAAGCAACAAGAAGAGCCGATGGTTGTCGGGGCAAACCACCATCGAGAACAAGGAAAGTGGTATCATATTCGAAAAAGACGCCAGCGACAAGGACAGGCCAGAACGCAAACGACTTGCTTCACTGTCCACCACCAACACCCGGCAATTTAATATCAAGCCGGACATGATGCGTCAATCGTTACAATCGAGACGCAGACGAGTAACTGTAGCAGCGGTAGTGTCCAAGACAACGATCACGGCTGCAGCAGACAAGCGGATATCGTTGAAACGAAAGCCTAGAAGAATGCATTTGGAGCAACAACTTCAGAATGCACCAACGATGATGACTGCGCCGGCGTCGTTAGTCCATAAAGTACCACAGACTATTCTTCTCCCTGCGACACCACTCCAAAAAATGCAACAGTAGAGTCTCCACTGACAGCGTCTCCGTCGTTAAAGTTTCCAGGTCGGTCGTCAACGACGACAAGAGTGGCTTCCAGAAATGGAGTAGTACGACGCCATGTCGCGACCAAGAAAAGCCGCAATAAGAAGAAGAGAAGTCAGCTAGAAGACATCATGGTTATCAAGCCTTTAGTGAACACTGCTGAGTGGGAATTCTAATTTTGACATA
>Ga0100393_10004216_pt1 | contig 13303 bp, 14 predicted proteins | sample CryGeymeta201517_FD_81546 | JGI IMG/M metagenome (GOLD analysis project Ga0100393, IMG submission 81546) | Groundwater microbial communities from Crystal Geyser aquifers in Utah, USA - Crystal Geyser metaG 2015-17 | ecosystem: Environmental > Aquatic > Deep subsurface > Groundwater | place... | reverse complement strand
CGACGACCCCGAAATCGCCGACGCGGCGGCGCTGATCGCGGCGCGGCGCACCAGCATGGACGACGCGGCGGCGCTGATCGCGGGGCTGGAGCACGCCAGGCTGCCGGTGCTGTTCTCCGGCGTTTTCGCGCTGATCGACGCGGAGCGCACCCGCCTGGTGGACGGCATCGTGCGCTTTGCGCTCAAGCAGCGGGCGTTGTCGGAGAAGATCGACGCCGATCAGGCGGCGCTGGCGGCGGCGGAGGCGGCGGCGAAGCCCGACGACTTCGACGCGCTCGACCGCATCGACGCCCAGCGCGACGCGGTGACCTGGGACATCCGCATCTATGACGAGCGGCGGCGCTCGGTGATGTATGTCTGCGAAAGCCCGGTGATCCTGGAGAAGCGCCTGTTCGCCGTGGCGCGGATGATCGAGGCGGCGATGGCGGCGCAATGACGGGTTATCGCGGCGTCGTCCGTTCGACCGGCAGCATCCACTCGGTCCAGCCGTCCACGCCGTCGGGATACCACAGCACCCTCTCATAACCGTATTCCAGCGCCGCGCGCCGCGCGGCGTTCCACGACATCCAGCAGTCGCGCAGGCAGAAGAACAGCACCGGACGCGCGCGGTCGCCGCCGGTCGCGGCGTCCAGCCCCGCGCGGAAATAGGCGTCGGTCACAGCCGCCAGCGCGCCGTAGCCGACGTTGGGCAGCCAGATCGCGCCGGGGATGCTGTCGTGCGGCTTGTCGCGCCAGATCGTGCCTTTGGGCAGGTTCGCAGGCTTCTCCGCGCGCGGCAGCACGTCGATGAAGGCGGCGCCGCCGCTGCGCCACAGGGCCTCGGCGGCCTCGGTGTCCGCCACTGTCGCGCCGGTCAGTGTCGCGGGCACCGGCGCGCGAAACTCCTCCATGCGATAGCCGTCCGGCTCGGGCGGCTGCGCCAGCGCCGCCGCAGCGCAGAGCGTGAGCGCGGCGGACAGCGCCACCGCCAGCCGTGCGATCATGGCGCGGCGACCGCTGTATGGCCGAAATCGTCGATCAGCGGCACGCCATACCTGGCGAGGATCGCGTCGATCTCGGCCTTGTGGCGCCGCAGCAGGGAGTTCAGTTTTCGCTTCCAGGTGTCCTCGCCGAAGCGCACCCCCAGCGTGACGCGGTAGAACAGCCTCGGCGGCAGCGTCTCGCGCAGCAGCGGCGTCACCGTGAGCGGCGTGGCGGCGGCCCTGGCTTTCCACCCCGCGATCGGCCCCCACATGAACGCGGCGTCGATGGCGCCGCTCTCAAGATCGGCGATCATGCGGTCGGCGGTGTTGTCGTGGCGGCTGTCCACCACCAGCGGATAGCCGCGCACCGCGCCGATCAGCCCCGCGCGCGCCAGATGATCGGCGGGCGGCGTGCCTGCGACCACGCCAAGCTTGTGCTGCTTGAGCAGCGGGTCGCTGAAGGAGTCCACCCCGTCAAGCGGCCCGTCGGCGCGCGTCACCAGACTGTAGGCGGACGTGTAGTAGTGGTTGGTGTTCAGCACGAGCTCATGGCCCTGCGCAAAACCGATGATCACGTCGCAGCGATGCTCGGCCAGCGTGCGGCGCACGAAGCCGGTGGCCTGTGGAAACCAGGTGTAGGCGACCGGCAGCCCCAGCTTCGCCGCCAGCAGCGCCGCGATCTCGTTCTCGAAGCCTTCGCCCGCCTGATTGGAGAACGGCATGTTGGCGGGGTCGGCGCAGACGCGGAACGCGCTGTCGGACACGAGGTCGGAGGTGTCGGCCCGCGCGCCTGCCGCGGCAAGCGCGAGGGTGAGCGCCAGCGCGACGGCGCGCAGGCGGCTATTGCATGCAGGCATTCTCGGCTTCCGTGAAGGCGGCGGGTTTGTCGGCGCGCTTGGCGGGGCGGCCGCGCGGGATCGAGTCCGTGCCGCGCGCCAGCAGATACGCGTAAATGTCGTCGATATAGCACATCACGTTGTTGTTGGCGCCAAACGACGGCATCACCTGATTGTCGGCGGCGTCCACAACCTGCTTGCCGCTGGCGACCACCGAGACGAATTCCCAGTAGCCGAGGTTCACCGCGCTGTCCTTGAGCGCGGGCGCATAGGATGAGCCTTCGCCGTCCGGCCCGTGGCAGACGTGGCATTCGGAGTGATAGCGGCGAAAGCCGGAGAACGTGTACCAGTCCACCGCGCCGTCCTCGGTCACGTTGAAGGTGGGCGTGTCGTCGGCGGTGAAGAACTTGCCGTCGGTCTCCTTGGCGGCGGCGACATCGGCTGCGGCCTGCGCGGCGAGGGGCGCGGAGAAGGCGATGGCGGCGGTCACTGCGGCGGCGAGCGCCGCGCCGGAGGCGCGGGCGAAGGTCGGGATCATGGGGCTTCCTCTGGTCTGCGTTTCTTGTTGTGTCGCTACTCTGGGCGAAAGAAAAAGGCGCGGCCACCATCACGGCGCCGCGCCTTCAGAGTCTGAGAACCGGGCGACGCGCGCCGCCCGGTTCGTCAGGATCACCGACCGGGCAGCGTGAACACGGTGAGCTGGCCGCCCAGCGCCGTGTAGTCGCTGAGGCTGGCGTAGCCGCCGACCGCGCCGAGGCCGTCGTTGGGATTCACCAGACCCGCCGCCAGACCGATGCCGGCCCAGCCGCCGATGCCGGAATAGACCGCGACATACTGCTTGCCCTTGTGGCTGTAGGTCATCACGTTGCCGATGATGCCCGACGGCGTCTTGAAGCGGTAGAGCTGCTCGCCGGTGTTGGCGTCCACCGCCTTGAGGTAGCCCTCAAGCGTGCCGTAGAACACCACGTCGCCCGCCGTGGCCAGCGCGCCCGACCACACCGAGAACTCCTCGGGCAGCGACCAGACGATCTCACCCTTGCCGGCGTCCCAGGCGATGAAGTTGCCCATGCCGCCGTGGCTGTTGGGCGCGGGATACATCGACAGCGTGGCGCCCACATAGGGCTGGCCGGCGGTGTAGCTCACGCGGAACGGCTCATAGTCCATGCAGACGTGGTTGGTCGGCACATAGAACAGCTTGGTGCGCGGCGAGAAGGCGGCCGGCTGCTGATCCTTGGTGCCAAGCGCCGCCGGACAGATGCCGGTCGAGTTTACGTCCTCGCCGTTCTGCGCGGTGGAGTACTGCGACACCACCTGAGGGCGGCCGTGCTGATCCGAGGCGGGATCGATCACGACATGGGTGGCCCAGTTCACCACCGGGTCGAACTTTTCCGCCACCAGCAATTCGCCGGTGATGCGGTCGAGCGTGTAGCCGAAGCCGTTGCGGTCGAAGTGCACCAGCGCCTTGCGCTCCTCGCCGTTCACCGGGATGTCCGCGAGGATCATCTCGTTGATGCCGTCGAAGTCCCACTCGTCATGCGGGGTCATCTGATAGACCCACTTCGCCACGCCGGTGTCGGGGTTGCGGGCCATGATGGTCATCGACCACTTGTTGTCGCCGGGTCGCTGGGACGGGTTCCACGTCGAGGGGTTGCCGGTGCCGTAGTAGAACAGATCGGCCTCGGGGTCATAGGAATACCAGCCCCAGGTGGTGCCGCCGCCGATCTTCCACTGGTCGCCTTCCCAGCTTTTCAGAGAGCTGTCGGCGCCGACCGGCTTGCCGTGCTCGGTGGTCTTTTCCGGGTCGAACAGAAGCTGGTCGTCCGGCCCCACCGAATAGGCGCGCCAGACGCGCTCACCGGTGTTCATGTCATAGGCGGTGACCGATCCCTGCACGCCGAACTCGCCGCCCGAGATGCCGACGATCACCTTGTCCTTGACCGGCAGAACGGTCGCGGTGTTGGTCTCGCCGATCGACGGGTCGCCGTTCACGGTGCTCCAGAGCACCTTGCCGGACTTGGCGTCGAGCGCGACGAGCGTGGTGTCGGCCTGGTGCAGGAACAGCTTGCCGTCGGCGTAGGCCGGGCCGCGGTTCACCGTGTCGCAGCACATCACCGGGATCACGTCCGGGTCCTGCTTCGGCTCGTACTTCCACAGGATCTTGCCTTCCTGATTCAGGTCGAGCGCATAGACCTTGTTCGGGAACGGCGTGTGGACATACATCACGTCGCCGACCACCAGCGGGCTGCCCTCATGGCCGCGCAGCACGCCGGTCGAGAAACTCCACGCGACCTGAAGATCGCGCACGTTGTCGCGGTTGATCTGGGCGAGGTTCGAAAAGCGCGTGTTGGCGTAGTCGCCCGTCTGGAGCGTCCAGCCGTTGGGGTTGGAGGTCAGCGTCTTGACGCTGTCATTGGCGAGCGCCGTTCCGGCAAGGAATGTGCCGGCCAGCAGGCCTGCGAGTATGCGGTTCATAGTTCCTCCGTTGCGCAGAGGCTTTCAGCCAACTGCTTGCATGTCCCGTTCCGCGGTCATCATCACGATTACGGGCTTCGATTTGTTCGACGGCCCACGCCGCCAGGGCTCGCCTTTAACGTGCATTGCGCATCGTAGCTTACCCGACGCTCAGAGTAGCCCAACGCGCGGTTTGCGCAAGGGATTCTCATGGAATTCTCATCTTCGGCGCGCAAGGATATTGCGACAAATTCACCGAAACGGTGGAGAAACGTGCCGGTGAGTCATGGTGCGGCGCAATATTCATGATGACGCGATGCAACATCGGCGGCGCGCGCCGCCTATTCCCACTCAAGCTCCTGAAACGCCGCCGTGGCGGTGCGCTGGTTGAAGGCGTCGAACAGCAGCCATCGCCGCCGCTGGCTCTCGCCGATCTCCGCCACCGCGCCCAGCATCGGGCGCCCGGCGGCGATGGCGGCGCGGGTCTCGGCCTCGATCGCGTCGAGATAGATCCGCATCGGCGCCGCAGCTTCCGGCCACGGCGCCGCGACCGGGCCATGACCGGGGATGACGCGCGCGACCCTCCGCCCGGCCAGCGTCTGCGTCAGCCCGATCCAGCCGCGCAGCGAGCCGTCGAGCGCGGGAACGTGCCCCATGAACAGCAGATCGCCGAGAAACCAGCTTCCCGTCGCCGCATCGAACACGCTCAAGTCGTTGTCGGTGTGCGCCACCGGGTGCGCCTCCAGCAGCAGGACGCGCCCGCCGAGGTCGATCTCGCGCGTCGCCGCCACGCCCTCATCGGGCAGCGCGACATGCGTGCCCTCGAACGCCGGGCCGATCAGGCGGGCGAGGGCGGTTTCATAGGTCTCCGCCCGCGCGGCGAGCCCCCGCTCCAGCTTGCCATGGCCGATCAGCGTGGCGCCCGCCTCCTGAAACACGCTGGCGCCCAGCGCGTGATCGGGGTGCATGTGGGTGATGATCGCCCAGCGCACCGGCAGCTCGGTGCGGGCGCGAATCTCGGCCAGCAGCGCGCGGGCGATGGCGGCGGTCGAGCCTGCGTCGATCACCGCCACCGCGTCGCGGCCGATGATGAAGCCCAGATTGGCGATGTCGCCGCCGTTCTGAGGGTTCACCTCCGCCTGATGCGCCTTGTGGACCCAGACGCCCGGCGCGACCTCGGTGACGGGAAAGGCGGGCGTCTCGCCTGCGGGCGCGCAGGGCCAGTCTTGCGCGATCCAGTCTTGCGCGATCCAGTCCTGCGCGATCCAGTCGCCGGGCGCCGCGCTCAGCCGGTCGGCCTCAAGGCGGCATTCGGCGTAGGACGCGCCGCCGGGGCGCCGTTCGGCGCGGCAGGCCGACGGATCGCCGGCCATGCAGAGGCTGAGCAGCACCTCCCACATCACCGCCTCACAACCGCTCGGCGTGCCAGCGGACATGGTCCTCGATGAACGAGGCGATGAAAAAGTAACTGTGGTCATAGCCCGGCTGGATGCGCAGCGTCGCGCCGATGCGGCGTTCCGCGACGACGGCGGCCAGCGCCTCGGGCTTGAGCAGGTCGAGGAACGTGTCGGCGCCGCCCTGGTCGATCAGCATCTCGCCGTCAAAACCCTTCTCGCGCAGCAAGAGCGTCGCGTCATGCCCGGCCCAGGCCGTCTCGTCGGCGCCGAGATAGGCGGTGAGCTGCTTGCGGCCCCAGTCGCTGACGGAGGGGTGGGTGATCGGCGCGAAGGCCGACAGCGAGCGGTAGAGATCGGGGTTGCGCACGCCCAGCGTCAGCGCGCCGTGGCCGCCCATCGAATGACCGGTGACGCCGTGCCGATCAGGATCGACGGGAAAGTTTTCCGTGACCAGGCCGCGCAACTCCCTGGTCACATAGGAATACATGCCGAAATGCGGCGCCCAGGGCGCTTGCGTCGCATCGACGTAGAAACCGGCGCCTTGCCCCAGATCATAGGCCGCGTCGTCGGCGACGCCCTCGCCGCGCGGCGAGGTGTCGGGGAACACCAGCGCCAGCCCATGCCGCGCCGCAAAGCCCTGCGCGCCCGCCTTGGTCATGGCGTTCTCATGGGTGCAGGTCAGCCCCGACAGCCACCACAGGCAGGGAACCGGCCCGTGCTGCGCCGCAGGCGGCAGATAGACCGCGAAGGTCATGTCGCAGCGGGTGCTCGCCGCCTTGTGGCGATAGACGCCCTGCACGCCGCCGAAGGCGCGGGTCTCCGAGACGATCTCCATGGGCTTTTCTCCGCAAGGGTCAGCGTGGACGGCGCGGGCCAAAGCGGCCCGCGCCGCGACAAGGGATCAGAAACGCGCGGCCAGCGCGGCCAGCCCCGCCTCATAGACGCCCGCGATCACCGCTTCGGCGCCCTCGGCGGCGGGGGTGAAGGCGGAGGTCCACACCACCACCGACCCCGACCCCGCAGGCGCGACCGTCAGCGTCGAGACGTAATCCGCCACCGGCAGCGGCCCCGAGACGATGGCGTAGCCGTAGGAGTGCGCGTCGCCGCCGAGGCTGCGTTCGACGATCTCGCCGCCCCCCTTCAGCCCGAGGCGGCGGTGCTCGACGCCGTCGATGTCCTCGCGATACGAGCTCTCCACCGCCGGGTGCCAGCCGGGAAGGGCCTGGAACCCGCCGATCACCGACCACACCGCCTCGGGCGCCGCCCTGAGCGCGACGCTGCGCGATACTTGCGCCATGGTGTCCCCCCGCTCAGTAGAGCACGACGGCGCGCACCGACTTGCCCTCGTGCATCAGGTCGAAGCCGTGGTTGATCTCGTCGAGCTTGAGGCGGTGGGTGATCATCGGGTCGATCTGGATCTTGCCCTCCATGTACCAGTCCACGATCTTCGGCACGTCGGTGCGCCCGCGCGCGCCGCCGAACGCGGTGCCCTTCCAGACGCGGCCGGTCACCAGCTGGAACGGCCGGGTGCTGATCTCCGCGCCCGCAGGCGCCACGCCGATGATGATCGACTGGCCCCAGCCGCGATGGCTGCACTCCAGCGCCTGCCGCATCACCTTGACGTTGCCGGTGCAGTCGAAGGTGTAGTCGGCGCCGCCGATCAGGTCGCCGCGCCGCTTGGTGAGGTTGACGATGTAGGGGACGATGTCCTCGCCGATCTCGGAGGGGTTGATGAAGTGGGTCATCCCGAACTTCTCGCCCCACGCCTTCTTGTCGTTGTTGAGATCGACGCCGATGATCATGTCGGCGCCCGCCAGCCGCAGGCCCTGGATCACGTTCAGCCCGATGCCGCCGAGGCCGAACACCACCGCCGTCGCGCCGATCTCGACCTTGGCGGTGTTGATCACGGCGCCGACGCCGGTGGTCACGCCGCAGCCGATGTAGCAGATGGTGTCGAACGGCGCGTCCTCGCGCACCTTGGCCACCGCGATCTCGGGCAGCACGGTGTAGTTCGAGAACGTCGAGCACCCCATGTAATGATGGATCTTCTCGCCATCGAGCGTGGTGAAGCGCGAGGTGCCGTCCGGCATCAGACCCTGGCCTTGCGTCGCGCGGATCGCGGTGCAGAGGTTGGTCTTTTGCGACAGGCACGACGGGCATTGACGGCATTCCGGCGTGTAGAGCGGGATCACATGGTCGCCCGGCTTGACGCTGGTCACGCCCGCGCCGACCTCGGCCACCACGCCCGCGCCCTCATGGCCGAGGATCGCGGGAAAGATGCCCTCCGGATCGGCGCCGGAGCGGGTGAATTCGTCGGTGTGGCAAAGGCCTGTCGCCTTGATCTCAACCAGAACCTCACCGGCCTTCGGGCCTTCGAGGTTGACTTCGGTGACTTCGAGCGGCTTTCCGGCCTGAAAGGCGACGGCGGCGCGTGTGCGCATGGTTTTTCCTCCCCCTGGATAAAGATGCGCCACGGGCTGCGCATCCTTAAGAACCTTGCGCACAGTATGCGGCAAGCATCGCGGCGCCAAGCGGGGCGCCGCGCGGGGAAAGACCGGTTCTCAGACCCTGGGCCTGCGCGTCAGATCACTTCGTCGTCGCTGGTCATCGCGCAGCGCCACGACTTGACGCGCCATTTGGCGTGGAGCTGCTGCCAATAGGCGACCTCGCGCACCGAGGCGTACACGCACAATTGCGGGTCGCCGCCCTGCACGGTCAGCCGCACGCGGTGGCTTTCGCAGGTGTCGGGCGCGCTCAGCAGGCACGCCACGACGATCAGTTCCAGCGCCGACCCCATGTTTTTCTCCCCCCGGCCTTGCAAGACTCTGTCGCATCAACCTAGCTTTGCGAACGAATGTTCCAAGCAAGAAATGGAGGGCGCAATGCGCCGAACCCTGATGGCCGCGGCGCTGGCGCTGTGCGCCTTTCCGGCGCTGGCGGCGGCGCCGCTGGATCTGCTGTTCGAGACGCCGCACATGCGCGCCGTGCCGGCGGGTGAGACGCTGCGCTACGCCCATGTGCGCACCGCCGACCCGGCGCTGGGGGTAGGCCCGGATTTCCGGCAGGTGATCGCGCTGGAGATGGGGCCGACCCAGGCGGCGCGCTTCACGCTCGACGCCGAGGGCGCGGCGCGCGTCTATCCGGTCGCCGACGGCGTGCCGGGCAATCCGCTGCTGATGGTGTTTCTGGAGAACACGCTGCGCACCATGGCCAACGTCACCGGCGGCAGCGCGTTCTACCTGCGCAACCGCATCCGCTTTGCGCTGCGCGACGGCATCGTGGCGGGGGACGACGGCGCGCTGACAATCCATCCTTTCGAGAACGATCCCAACCGCGCGAAGATGGCGGCGTTCGGCGATCTGGAGATGCGATTCGAGGTCTCCGAAGATCGGCCCGGCATGATCGTGGCGCTGCGCGCCCGCGCCGGCGACGCGGCGAGGCCCGCCTATCTGGAGGAGATACGGCTTGAAAACGCTCGGTAAGACGGCTCTGGTCGGGATGCTCGCCGCAGGCCCCGCGCTGGCGGGGGCTGCGGCGCTGAACGACTATCCCACGGCGGCGCGCGCCGACTATGTGTTCGCGTGCATGGCGTCGAACGGCCAGACCAGCGCGATGCTGGAGCGGTGTTCGTGCTCGATCGACACCATCGCCGCGATCCTGCCCTATGAGGCCTATGTCAACGCCGAGACGGTGATCCGCACGCTGCAGCTGACCGGAGAGCGCACCGGCGCGCTGCGCGCCTCGGAGCGGCACAAGGCGATGGTCGCCGATCTGCGCCGGGCGCAGGCGGAGGCCGACATCGTGTGCTTCTGACGCCGCTCAGCCGCCCAGCCGCGCGCCGAAGGTGCGCCCTGCGGCGGCTTCATAGACGCGCAGCGTCGCGCGCTGCATCGCGGCGACCGTGAACAGGCTGGCGACCCGCGCCCGCCCCGCCATGCCCATGTGCGCGCGGGCGGAGGCGTCGAGCGACAGCGCGCGGTCCAGCGCCTCGGCCAGCGCCTGCGCGTCGCCGGGGGGATAGAGCCAGCCGGTCTTGCCGTCGGCGACCGTCTCGCGCGCGCCGCCGTGGTCGGTGGCGATCACCGGGCGGCCCATCGCCTGCGCCTCGACGGCGACGCGGCCGAACGCCTCCGGGTCGGTCGAGGCGGAGACCACCACCGACGCCAGCTTGTAGGCCGCAGGCATGTCGTCGCAGGGCCCGACCAGCCGCACCACATCCTGCGCGCCCAGCGCCGCCGCCTGCGCGGTGAGCCGCGCGGCCTGACCGGAGCCGCCGTCCTCGCCGACGATCAGGCACAGGAAATCCGGGCCGCGCCGACTTTTGAGCCGCGCGGCGGCGGCGATGAAATCGGCCTGACCCTTCCACTTCGACAACCGCCCCGGCAGCATCGCCAGCGGGCGCGCGTCCTCCACCACGCCCCAGGCGTGCGCCAGCGCGACGGCGCGCTCGGCGCCCACCGCCTCCTCGGCGAAGGCGGCGGTGTCGGCCCCGCGCGGGATCACCACCAGATGCGCGGGGTCCAGCCCGTGCCGCGCGCGGATCAGATCGGCGATGAACTGCGAGATGGCGATGGTCGGACGGCCCTTGCACATCACCGAGTTGTAGAGCCGCTTGAACGGCTCCTTCTCACCGTAAACCCCGTGCCAGGTGGTGACGAACGGCGTGCCGGTGCGGCGCGCGGCGAGCCATGCGCTCCAGGCCGGCGCGCGGGAGCGGGCGTGGACCACGTCCACCTCGCGCGCCCGGATCAGCCGGGCGAGGCGGCCCGCGTTGGCCAGAATCGTCAGCGGGTTCTTCGACGCCATCGGCAGAACCGCCAGCTCGGCGCCCATGCCGGTCAGCCGCCCCGCCAGCCTGCCGCCCTCGCTGGCGACGATGGCGCGCCCGCCCGCCTCGACGATGGCGCGCGCGATCTCCAGCGCGCCGCGCTCCACCCCGCCGATGTCGAGACGCGGCAGCGCCTGAAGCACGGTCAGCGGGCGGCTGGCGTTGCGCAGCCCGCCGCCGTCGCTAAGCTCGGGCGCCTCAGCGGAGGACATCACGGCCATGACTGCTCCCGACTATCTGCTCTGCGACGGCGCCCGACGCATCGCCTACCACAGAACCTTGCCGCGCGGGGAGGGCGCAAGCAAACCCGGCGTGATGTTGCCCGGCGTGATGTTTCTGGGCGGCTTCGCCTCCGACATGACCGGGACCAAGGCGACGCATCTGGAGGCCTGGGCGCGGGCGGCGGGCAGGGCGTTCCTGCGCTTCGACTATACCGGCCACGGCGCGTCGTCGGGCCGGTTCGAGGACGGCTGCATCGGCGACTGGGCGCGCGACGCGGGCGAGGCGCTGATGCGGCTGACGGCGGGGCCCCAGGTGCTGGTCGGCTCCTCGATGGGCGGCTGGATCGCGCTGCTGCTGGCGCGCGCGCAGCCTGAGCGGGTGGCGGGGCTTGTCGGCGTGGCGGCCGCGCCGGACTTCACCGAGGACGCGATGGCGGCGGAGATGACGCCCGAACAAGCTGCGGCGATGGCGCGCGACGGGCGGTTCGAGATCCCCAACCCCTACGGCGACGCGCCCACCGTGATCACCCGGCGGCTGATCGAGGACGGGCGCGAACAGCTGGTGCTGCGCTCGCCGCTGCGCCTGCCGTTTCCTGTTCGGTTGCTGCACGGGACGGCGGACGCCGATGTGCCGGTCTCGGTGGGCCTGCGGCTGCTGGAGCATATCGACTGCGCCGACGCGCGGCTGACGCTGGTCAAGGGCGCCGACCACCGCATGAGCGGGGCGCGCGAACTGGCGCTGATGACGCAGGCGGTGGAGGAGGTTTCTCAGAACGCCAGCGGCTGACCGAGATAGTCCTCCAGCACGCCGGTCGTCGCCAGCGACAGCGCGTCGAAGCGGGCGAGCAGCCCGGCGGCGCTTTCCTGCGCGCTGATGTCGGCGCCGTCGCCGCCCATGTCGGTGCGCACCCAGCCGGGATGATAGGCGCCGACCGCGACGCCCATCGGCTTCATCTCCACCGCAAGGTTCATCGCAAGGTTGGTCGCGGCGGCCTTGGAGGCGCGATAGAGGTAACAATCGCCGCGCGGGCGCGACGAGGTTCCCATCGTCGAGGTGATCACCGCGACCTTGCCCCGCGCCTGCGCCAGATGCGGCGCCAGCGCGCGCACGGTGAAGAACGGCCCGGCGACGTTGACCATCAGCACCCGCTCGAACGCTTCGCGCGTGTAGGCCGGATCGTCGAGGCCGCCGCGCCCCGCCAGCGCGCCCGCGTTGCACACCGCAATGTCGATGGCCCGACCGGCGAGCGTCTGCGCCAGCGCGGCGGCGCTGGCGGGGTCGGTCACGTCGAGCGCAAGACAGCTCACGTCGCCGCCCTCGGCGCGCAGGCGGTCGAGCGCCGCCGCCGTCTCGGGGCGCCGCGCCGTCGCCAGCACCGTGTCGCCGCGCGCCGCCGCCGCCTGCGCCAGCGCGAGGCCGACGCCGCGATTTGCGCCGGTGATGAGAATCGTCTGCGTCATGGTCGCCCCCGTCGCGGGCCAAAGGGATCACCCAAGGGATACGCCACACGACGGCAGGGGCCAACAGATTGCGGCCCCACAAATTGGTGCGGCGCACAAAAAGGGATTGCCGCCAGCGCGCAGCAATGTCATTAAAGCCTCCGAGCAGAAATGTTGCCGATTGTTGCGCAACCCCGAATGACCACGCCGGAGGAACCATGGCCGCCCTCGACACCGCCCTCGCGCCGCCGAAAGATCTCTACGCTGTCGGCGAGTTTCCGCCACTGGGCCATGTGCCCGCAAAGATGCACGCCTGGTGCATCCGGCGGGAGCGGCACGGCGAACCCGACACCGCCATGCAGCTTGAGGTGGTGGACACGCCAAAGCTCGACAGCCACGACGTGCTGATCCTGGTGATGGCGGCGGGCGTCAACTATAACGGCGTCTGGGCGGCGCTGGGCACGCCGATCTCGCCGTTCGACGGCCACAAGCAGCCCTATCACATCGCGGGGTCCGACGCTTCTGGCATCGTCTGGGCGGTGGGCGACAAGGTGAAGCGCTGGAAGGTGGGCGACGAGGTCGTGGTCCACTGCAACCAGGACGACGGCGACGACGAGCAGTGCAACGGCGGCGACCCGATGTTCTCGCCGAGCCAGCGCATCTGGGGCTACGAGACGCCCGACGGCAGCTTCGGCCAGTTCACCCGCGTCCAGAGCCAGCAGCTGATGCCGCGCCCCAAGCACCTGACGTGGGAGGAATCCGCCTGCTATACGCTGACGCTCGCCACCGCTTACCGGATGCTGTTCGGCCATATGCCGCATGAGCTGCGCCCGGGGCAGAACGTGCTGGTGTGGGGCGCCTCGGGCGGCCTCGGCTCCTACGCGATCCAGCTGATCAACACCGCCGGGGCGAACGCGATCGGCGTGATCTCGGAGGAGGACAAGCGCGAGTTCGTGATGAGCCTGGGGGCGAAGGGCGTCATCAACCGCAAGGATTTCAACTGCTGGGGCCAGATGCCCAAGGTCAACACGCCGGAATACAAGGCGTGGTTCGACGAGACCCGCAAGTTCGGCAAGGCGATCTGGGACATCACCGGCAAGGGAAACAACGTCGATATGGTGTTCGAGCACCCCGGCGAGGCGACGTTCCCGGTCAGCGTGTTCGTGGT
>Ga0100393_10004213_pt1 | contig 13314 bp, 9 predicted proteins | sample CryGeymeta201517_FD_81546 | JGI IMG/M metagenome (GOLD analysis project Ga0100393, IMG submission 81546) | Groundwater microbial communities from Crystal Geyser aquifers in Utah, USA - Crystal Geyser metaG 2015-17 | ecosystem: Environmental > Aquatic > Deep subsurface > Groundwater | place: USA... | reverse complement strand
CAATATTTGCGGTTCCCGTTGCGGTTAAACCTGATGTGGTGATGTTGCCGTCAAAATATCCGTCACCAATCACAGTGAGTTTTGAATCTGGTGTCGTTGTCCCGATGCCGACGTTGCCGGCGGCGCGCCACGCATTCGTTCCATCTGTCACCCAGTTCCCTGTTGTAGCTCCTCCAATGATATTACCCGCCCAAAATAGTGATCCGCTCGTGTTGTATAAACGGTCAGTCGTACTCGCAGGGGCGCTCGCCTGTGAAAGATAAAGCGCGCCGTTCACAGAAAGCGTATCACTTGGCGTCGCGGTCCCGATGCCGACGCGGTTATTGAGCGAATCCACAAAAAGCGTGTTGATATCAAATGTGGCGTCCCCTGTGACAGACAAACTTGCTGCCGATACGTCTCCAGAAAAACTTCCTGTTATGCCAGTGAACGTTGTCCCCGAGAAACTGGAGTCTGTAATTGTTTGCCCAACAATAGTGTTGGAAGGATACATTGACGAGATAGCGTTCATGCGGTTCACCGCTGAAATCGTAGAGGAGTTATTGTCTGACTGTCTGGTGGCGTTTGTTTCCACTCGAGAAATTTCTGCTCGCAGAACGCTTTCAATTTTACCCAACTGCTCAGCGAGAAACCCTTCAGAAATACTAGATGATACTGGAGGAGCGCTTAGAACAATCGTTCGCTCTATGACGCGCTCGCGTACAGTATCGGGAACAGGAGCGGGAACAGGAGCGGGAACAGGAGCGGGAACAGGAGCGGGAGGAATAATGGGAACATTTTGGACAGGTTGAACAATGGTAGCTGGTGCGGTCGTTAATTTCGTTTGATTTTGTTGTCCAAAAATTGATGCAAAAAATTCGCGAGTAAAGGCGATGGCTTTGTTTATGAAAACACTGATGCTACTTGAATATGAGAAATCGTCATCTTTACTATCTGAAGAGCCAGACAACGCGACCGATGCAAACTGCGTAGGCGGGTTTTGTAGTGGCGCGCCCTGAAACAAGGAAGCGGAGTCGCTCCGGATACGCTTTATCGTTTGCTCCGCGAATATTCGTGTGTTGTTGAATAATTTAGTTGCTGGATTATCGAGATGTGTCGCTCCTACAACGAAAATAGGCGCGAATATGAGCAAAGAAAACAAACTGACAACAAATTGTTCAAAATGTCGTTTCTTAGACTTTACTGTACGTTCCATACGTGTAATATTATACATTAACATTAGTATAATTAGTAGTAAAAATATCCGCAAGGTACATTTGAAGCGGGTCTGATGATTTTTCACCGATTTTAAAAGCAGTAGTGGCAGATTCTGGCGAGGGAGACTCGGCGCTTTATGTTGCTACTCACTTGGAAACCCGACGTCCAAGTGTATGATTATTTGTGATTTGTGAAAATGTTCTCCGCTTCTGACTTTCAACTTCGAATAATATGACGGGTTAACAGAGCCTGAATTAGCAAATTCACGTCTTGGACGAAGTCGGGACACGTGTGTCTTGAACACAAACACTGGTCACTGGTCATTACATTCCACGGAGCGCAGAAATTCGTTCCTCTGCGGGTGGGTGTGTTGCAAACAGTTTACTCATAAACGATACCGCTTTGCCGTCTTTGAGAGGGTTTGAAATATATAGGTGCGCTGTGGCGGTGCTGACTCTTTGTATCCCAACAGGATACCCAGAGATTTTTTCAAGCGCGCTTGCAAGTCCTTCTGGGTAGCGAGTAAGGAGCGCTCCCGAAGCATCCGCAAGAAACTCACGCTTGCGGGAAATTGCTAGCTTGATGAGCTGAGCTACAATAGGCGCAAGTATCGCAAGAACAATGCCAACAATCATCAGAATCAAACCAATGCGACCATCACGATTACCACCCCTACCATAAATGGACATTCTTAGAAACATGTCTGAAGCAATTGCAATAAAACCAACAAGCACAACAACAACAGTACCTAAAAGGATGTCTCTGTTGCCGATATGCGAAAGTTCGTGCGCAATGACCCCCTCGAGCTCGTTCTTGTTCAAAATTTGTAGAAGCCCTGTAGTAACGGCGACTGCGGAGTGTTCCTTGTCGCGACCTGTTGCAAATGCGTTTGGTGAGGGGTCGTCTATAACGTAGAGCGCGGGCATCGGGAGCCCTGCGGTAATGGAAAGATTTTCAACAGCATTCCAGAGGTCAAAATATTGCTCGCGTGAAGCTTTCTTTGCGCCTGACATTTTAATAACGAGCGAATCAGAATACCAATAACTCCAGATATTCATTACAATGCTGAAAATAACTCCAAAATAAAGTATCGCTGGATTATCCAAAATATAGCTAAACGCCCAAGCGATAGCAATAACCACAACGAAAAACATCGTCATAAGAAACCATGTCTTTCGCACATTTTGATCCTGATGAGTGTAGAGAGTCGCCATGATTAATTTTCTTAATGAGCTAATGTGAGTTTTAGAAAATCATCATCCGGTTAAATATCACATGGGGACGATTGCTGTTCTAAAATTATCGTTATTAAACGATAATAATTATTGACTATTGAAGTCAGTCGCGACCATCCTGTGTGATGATTTTTTGTTTGTTTGCGAAACAAAAAATCATCTAACTGGGTAGCGAAAAATGTACTCGCTTCGCTTGTTATTTTTCATCTAGAAGCTAACCTTAACTGGCTCGCGCTGGGTGTCCTCCTCTACTTCGAAGAATTCTTGCTTCATAAAGTTGAACATCTTTGCGATAAGATTTGAAGGGAACGACTCAATCGCGATATTCAAATCACGCACATTTCCGTTATAGAAACGACGAGCTGCCTGAATTTTATTTTCTGTGTCAGAAAGTTCCGCCTGAAGTGAAAGGAAATTCTGGTTTGCTTTCAGGTCTGGATATGCTTCTGCAACTGCAAGAAGTTTGCCAAGTGACTGACCGAGAGATGCTTCTGCCCCAGACATTGCGGCGATCTGCTCTGGGGTAATGTTTGACGGATCAATATGCACCTGCGTTGCCTTTGCGCGAGCCTCGGTCACTGCATCAAATACGCCACTATCGTGCTTTGCGTACCCCTTTACCGTTTCCATAAGGTTAGGAATAAGGTCGTAGCGACGCTTGAGCTGAACATCAATGTCTGACCACGCTTCCTTTGCGCGATTTACAAGTGTGACAAACCTGTTGTAGGCAACAATTGCCCACAAAACTATTCCTGCGAGAACCGCTAATATAATATATGTTAAGTTCATGATAAATTATTTACACAACTAGACTTTAACAAGGATAGTGATGTGCTTACTGTATAATATTTTTAATTACTCATTCCCAACGCTAGCATACTATATGCTTGACTAACAGTTTGATAACGTGAGTGTGAATACTGCTAATCTGTAATCTAACTATTATATAATAACACAGACATACAAACAAATATACCACATTTACTCACATAAAACCTACTATGTACGTATCCTATACTATAGTATAGGATACGTACATAGTAGGTTTTTCTTGCGTGGCGCTACACCCTAAAAATAGTGGAACCTAAAACCTATATTTTGTGCGGGTACCGAGACGCTTCGCTATCTCACTCCTGGGAAACCCACGGTTTTCCCAATCCTTCCTCCACGGGGAAACAGGTGTTTCCCCGACCCCCTTCCCGTTCGATTCTCTGTACCCGCACAACAAGGTAAAAGAAAAGCACCGATAAAGGTGTGCTTTTCTTTTACCTGTGCGGGTACCGAGAATCGAACTCGGGTCTCAACCTTGGGAAGGTCGCATCCTACCACTAAACTATACCCGCCTTTGCTTCGCCCTTGCGAGCTACGGCGTTGTAAAATCCGCTCGTAACTCGCGAAGTCGAGATTTGTTGCTAGAAACCAAAAAACGAAATAATGCTTTGCAAGATCCAATTTCCGATCCCAACCTTACTATTCTCGCTTTTTTTCGCTCTATCGTCAACAATAACTACTACTTCCTCGCCAGGTCTCACAACGGAATATTTTTGTCGTATTTCCTCCTCTACCCCTATATCGCTTTTTAAACGTATTAGACTCGCCTGAAGCTCCACAGTTCGCGCTTCAAGTTCCAGTAGAGACCGCTGCGCTATATTACGCTCAGAAATAGCAATTTGCGCTTTTTGATGAATCCCCCATGCGCCTTTTCCAACAAAGAAAAGCATCACCGCGAGTATAACGAGGGATATTTTTGAATACAGTATTTTCCTTAATTTTTTTCGCTCTTGAAATGGAATCACTTATAGGGTATTATACGAAAATGTAGTTGAAAAGTCGAAAAGTCTCAAGTAAAAAGTAAACACAAACACGTTTCTTTTTTCAGGACTTTAAGACATTAGACTTTATGACTTTTAACTAATTTTTTTATGATGTTTGACAAAAAATTCAAAAAATACTGGAATACGTTTGGAGTCGTCGTCGCTCTTCTCGTTATTGTAAGCATGGTGCTTCTATACGCTGCACCGAGCCTCATTGGGTAGAATATTGACATGCGTCCATGACGCGAATTTGCTAATTCAAGAATATTGACGAATTAGCAAATTCGAGCATGGCACTTTCGAATAAATAAGGGCGTCACACTTGTGTGACGCCCTTATTTATATTCAACATTCGATATTCAGTCTCCTAATTCTCCCCGCCCTTTACCATCTTCAAAAATACTTCGTGCGGAATGTCCACTGTCCCGCGTGCCTGCATTTTTTTCTTGCCCTTTTTTTGCTTTTCCCATAGTTTCTTTTTACGAGAAATATCGCCACCGTACAAGTACCCTGTCACGTCCTTCTTCATCGCTGTGAGCGAGCGAGAAGAAATTATTCTCCCGAGTCCGCAACCTTGAATCTTCACATTAAAAAGCTGACGAGGAAGAATACCGTGTAGCTTTTCCACCATATCTTCGGCTTCCTTTTCAATACGGCGTCTTGAAACCACTTTTGAAAAAGCTGGCACAATTTCTTCTGCTACTAAAATATCCAAACGCGCCACATCAGCCTCACGGTTACCAACGAGCACGTATGCGAGCGAAGCAAAACCAGAAGACACGCTCTTTAAATCGTCAAAAAAGTTTCGCATAAGCTCACGAAGAGGCATCTCTACTTCTATGGCTGTGCGATTATCTCCAAAAAGCTCCGTAGCGCCAACGATTGCCTCATGATCATATAGAAGTGTCATAATAGGGCTTACATATGCTGGTGGCGTAATGATTTTCACCTTGACCCACTGCTCAAAAATCTTGCTTGTTGAACCATAATCTGGAAAAAGGTGCGCTGAATAAATAACCTCGCGTTTGCCATTGTTTCGCATTTCAACCTCATATGTAATAGACGGGGTTGTAACAATAATTTCTAGCGTAAATTCGCGACGGAGTCGCTCCGTCACGATTTCCATATGGAGCATTCCCAAAAATCCACATCGAAACCCGCGACCAAGAACCCCCGACACTTCCTCCTCAAACGAAAGCGATGAATCTGAAAGTTGCAAAATCTCAAGCGACTGCCGAAGCACAGTAAAGTCGTCCGCGCTTTCTGGGTAAACAGACGCCCACACGACAGGGCGTGGCTTCATATATCCTGGAAGCGGATCGGCGGAAGCTTTTTGCGTGGTAATAGTATCACCAACTGTCGCGATCCCCGGCTTTTTAATTCCAGTCAAAATATATCCGATTTCTCCCGCGAAAATAATGTCGGTATCCACCATGTCCGGATGAAAAATCCCCACACCGAGAGCGCCGAATTTCTCTCGCGCTTGTGAAAAGATGAGCGTGTCATTCTTGCGAGCCTGCCCATCCAGAACGCGGACATACACAATAATCCCCTTATGACTTGAGTATCCAAAGTCAAAAACTAGGGCGCGGAACGGTCCACCTACGCCACCTTCTGAAACTGGAGCTTTGATACGCTCAATGATTGCGCCAAGAATTTCCGGAACCCCATGCCCTGTTTTGCCAGATACTTCTAGTATCTCACCTGAGTCAATATCAAGAAGTTTCGCGAGTTCGGCTTTTACTTCGTCTACGCGCGCGATTGGAGAGTCAACCTTTGAAACTGCGGGAATAATCACCAGTCCCGCTTCACGCGCCATCGCGAGGACAGAGAGTGTTTGAGCCTGCACTCCCTGCGTGGAGTCCACGAGAAGAATCGTTCCTTCAACAGCCTTCATCGCGCGAGAAACTTCGTATGCAAAGTCAATATGCCCAGGGGTATCAATGAGGTTCAACACATATTTCTCGCCCTTATACATATATTCCATACGCACCGGTTGCATTTTAATAGTTATGCCCCGTTCGCGTTCAAGCTCCATAGAATCAAGAACTTGCTCCTTCATTTTGCGCGCTTCCACAGTGCCCGTCACTTCAAGCATACGGTCAGCAAGGGTGGATTTACCATGATCAATATGCGCTATTATGGAAAAATTTCGGAGGTGCTTGAGGTCCATAGTACGCAAAATATACCACAAAACCCTTGAAAACCAAAGGTGCAATGAGTACCAGAATGGTGCTCATTGCACCTTTGTGCCTATTCTACAACCTACAACCTAACACAGGCATTTTAGATTTCCTCCTTGTCTGGAATAACTACAGTTGACTTCCAGAATTTGCGTTGAAGCGCAGTGCGGACGTCTTTGATTTCTTCGTTGCCCATAAGCTCCAAAATGAGCCACCAAGTGAGAAGCCCCGTGGTACCGGCCACAAGCCCCTGCGTGAATATACCTATAAATGTATTCAAGTCTAGATAAAGCCCTAGAACCTCCAAAAATTCATAAGCAACAACTCCGGCTATAATTGCAGAAAAAGAACCGTGAATAAGCGTGTCTTTCACTGGCGTAAGAAACCTACCAAACTGCCTTCGGAAGAAATAAATAAGGAGCGCTGTATTAAGAAGCATCCCAACTGTGTATGCGAGCGGTAGCATCAAAACTGAAGCGCCAGTAAGCCCCTCAACGCGAAGAAGTGAACCTACAAAATCTTGAATAAAAGGCGAGCCAGCATAACCAATCAAGAAAAAGTAACCTGTCACACATATCACAATGGCAGACAACACATTCGTGATGAAAGGAATGCTATTGTTTCCAGTCGCATAAAAACCGCGCGCAAAGAGGTGCCCTGTGGACTGAGCGACGGCCGAGATTGTGAATATTGCAAGACACGCTGCCGTGAGCCTTGTTGCTGTCCAGTCAAACGAACCAGACCCAAGAATAGTTCGCACAATCTGCGCGCGAAGCACTATCATAAGCACAAGCACTGGAAGAGACCAGAACACGATATGTCGAGCGGCGGTCAATATTTTCTCAAGAAATTTTTTAATTTCCGCGTCGGCAAAATGCTTTGAGAGCGCGGGAAATGCCGCTGTGGCGTAGCTGACACCAATGATAGCAATTGGCACTGATTGCAGGTTTAGCGCAAAGTTAAACACAGTGATAGATCCTTGTGGAAGACTTGCGGCAAAAACCACAAGCGCAAAAAGCGCGAGCTGATTTGCAGAAAGCGCGATTGTGCGAGGGAACGACACGCGAGTCACCTCCCAAATATCTGCAAATGACGGCATAAACGAAATTCTCAACGTAAAACCATTACGCGAGCTTATATAAAAATGCACAAAGAAATGCATGAATGCGCCCAATACTACTCCCCAACCAAGTCCGATTATTCCAAACGTGGGGTAGAAAAATAATGCGCCTAGGATTATGCCAATGTTGTATAGAACAGGCGCCAGCGCAAACGCAAAAAATTTGTGGAGCATTTGCGTAACACTGCCAAGAAGATTTGAAAGTCCGAGAAGAATTGGCGAAAACAAAAGCAAACGCGACATTATAATAAGTTCATTTAGCGCGTCGCCAGAAAACGCTGGGAATAATGCCTTAGCAATAGTCGGAGTCGCAATATATACACAGACAGAAACAACAACGAGTATTGAAAAAAAAACAGTGAACGTGTCATTCAAAAACTTTTGCGCGCGCGCATCGCTATCGTTTGCTTTTTTAGTTAAAATTGGAATAAGCACCAGCGCTGAAATAAACGAGGCGACTCCAGCAAATACAAAATCCGGTATGCGAAACGCAGCGTAATAAATATCCAGCGTTTGGCTCGCTCCAAAAAGATGAGCAAGTAACCGATCGCGGATTAGAGCAAGCACCTGTGATAAGATGGCAAAAATTCCTAGGAGAAGAGCTGCTTCATGTAGCCCGTTCCATTCGCGTGAAAAAAATGAGAGGAGTTTTTTTACCATATTATAAGTTAGTGTTTATAGAGTATACTCCCACGCTAACCTTTTTACAAAAAAAACACAGAGAGCGTATTATCAAGGTGATTACGATATCGGCGCACACTGTTAAAGGCGCCAAACACACTAACCTTACCATGTACGTATCTGGTACTATCTATATAACTGGGTACAATATTCTCTGCGTTCGCTCGGAAATGCAAACTCCGTGTTTGTACTTCTCTCACTCACTTGAGAATAGTATCAGATACGTACATAGTAAGGTTTTCGTTTTAAACAAAAGAAAAAACGCGGAATTAACCGCGTTTTTTCTAACCCGACCCCCATTAATACCTTCTCATAATTTCCTTAAATATTAGGCGAGCCAATGAGAAAAATTTGAAAAGTATAGATATACTTTGAAGAATCTTCTCGAAGGCACAGCTATGATTTTTAAGAAAATGAGAAAGGATTAATGGGGGTCGGGTTTTTACTCATATCGATAAGCCGAATTCTGTTCAAGCACCATTACTGGCGCTTGATGATGATCATTTATCTGGGAGTACGATTACTCGCACACTCGAGCGGCACCCCCCCCACCACAATACGCACTATTCACCCATACTTTTCTCTATACGTTTTTTAAGTTCTTCATAACCCTTTTTGAACTTTTTCAGTCGCATCTCCCGCGTACATGCATCGCTCTTGTTTGCATAGGCTTCATAATACACAAGAGTAAACGGGGCTCTATATTTAGTGGAGACATTCTTACCACTGTTGTGTTCGAGAAATCGCCTACGCAAATCAGAAGTCTGACCTATGTACAGCCCATTATCAACTGAACTCTTTATAACGTACAAATAATGCATATTGTGGTGGGGGGTACGGCCTTGCACCCAGGTAAGGATTTAGCCGTTTCACTTTCGCCTTTCGACGAACATATTCCCGAAGGAACCCTAGCCTTTCGGCATCGGCGTCACTGCTCGCACCTCTGAAATTACTTTCGACGGGCGTTACCCGCTACCTTACTCCCCCCACCAATCCTATTCCCAAATATACCGCGAGGCTTATTTCACTCTCAAGAAAAGATATATATCCTCTATCATTTAGAAACAAAATTGGTGGGGGGGAGTGTTCGGACTTTCCTCCCCCCACCAATCTCATCTCCAAATATACTAAAAGGTATTATTTTATTTTTAAGCAAAATATCTCCTCTGTAATTTAGAAACAAAATTGGTGGGGGGCGACCATCTGATATGGGTATAACAATTATACCACCTTTTGCTCAAAATATCAATAGAGAAAAATATTGTTTTACAAGGTTTTTCTCTACCTCAAAGCGAGCCGGTTTGCTTTTCAGTGTGTTTCTTCCTCCGAGCGAGGCAAGTCGTTTTCTGGTGCCTTGCGCAAGTGCGACGGCACGAGCAGAGCAAATTTTTAGCAAAAAATTATGCGTGCAACAAAAAAGGAGCTTGCCGAGCGACCTCTACTTCTTTGCGCTCTTCTTTGGCTTCTTTTTTTCTTTATGCGCGTCTCTTCCTTTTGCCATGGTTGATTTTAAATGAGCGAAGCGATTATTAAATTCAACACCCGGTTAAATAATTTCGCTTTGCGAAATTTCTGCAAAGCAGGATTTAACTGGGGTAAAATTTATACCCGCGACGCTCGTTAAATTATTAAACTATCTCACACACTCCTGCCACACATGCCAATTCTTTTGCTCCTTGTGTCTGATCCTCGCGTTCATATGTCACAATTTTTGCAAAATCAATTTCAGGGAATTTCCCCATCATTGCTTCATACTGTTCTTTTGAAATTTCCTCGTATGGAGCTAATCTGTAAACATGATTTGAACGCGGTAGAAACGAAAGTCCTCCTATCATATCCCAGTTATCGTAGAGCCAATTCGCAACGGTTATCCACTCATCATCCCCTACTGAAATAGTAACTGACGGATTATGTTCTGTAAAGTTTTCCTTTACCATCTTCCAATAATTAAGTTGATCAATCGCACTTTGATCGTTCTTAAAAATTGATTTTTCTGGCGCCTTTACAGGGAACTCAAGAACATATGTCACTGCATTTTCCATTGATTGCCCAACTTCTGGTTGATACGACACTCCCTGATCTTTCATCATTTTGAAAAGACTGTCCGTAGCAGCAATGCGAATTCGACGAATGTAGTACTGCGAATTGCGCGGATGCATTCCAGATGCGGAATCAACAAGCTGTGACACTGTGCCTGAAGGTTTGACTGCTGTAACTGCCGTTGAGGCGTTTATACCGAAACGTTTTGCATACTCTTTGTTCATTTTGACAGCTTCATCGCGAAGCTTCATCATTATCTCTGGTTCGCGAACCGCCTTGCAATCCCATTGTCCAGTAATAGATACACCGAGCAGACGCTCCTCTTCGCAGTTTTCCTTCCACTCTTTAGAGAGATACCCGAAATTAGTGAGAGATGACTGATATGTCCCTAAAAGAGCCGCGAGACGCGCTTTTTTCAAAAGTGTCTCACTAGTGTCCTCGTGTCGAGCAACAATTTCCGACAAATTACAAAACTGTTTTGATTTAAGGATAATCTCACCGCACGGATTTGTACCACATGTGTCAAAATCTTTTTCAAGAGTCTTCCAGCGACGCGCGGGAACTTGTTTTGAAATAGACCCGCGGTTAAAAATCCCGCGCTCCCCAGAGCCTCCTTTCATCAGCGCCACCCATTCATCTAAAAACTCTGTATTTGACGGCTTTTGCCAATATACAGCAGAGTTGTTCGCCATCATACGCTCTGGATCAGTAAGGTAAAATTGTCCATCCTTTGCATGGCGCATATCATGATCATCAAGATCAGAAAGCGATATAAGAGCGCTTCTGCGAACACCTCCAGAAACAACCACCTCGCCAATTTTACATATAATGTCGTGAAGGTTGATATTAGAGAGTCTGCGTCCTTGCTTCTTCAAAATTCGCTCGCGTGAAAATTCCATGAGCGCAATAAGAGGTTCTGGGCCAGAACTTTTGCCACCCATAGTAAGCAAGCGAGCACCTTCAGGGCGAAGCTTGGAATAATCAAATTTTATGTCTGCTCCACTAAACCATGTGTTCATACCGAGGATATAGGCGTCTGCCCAACCCTCTTTGCTGTCCTTCACGATATGAGTTGGAAGCATCTTTCCAGTTTGCTTTTTAATTTGAGGAAATGCTTGAGCATTTTGACTTTCAACAGTATATCCAACTCCAGTACCGCACATAAGGAGATACATAATCTCACCGAGATCCTGCGTGCACGATGGCGCAACGAATGAGCAATTGTACCCACACACATTTGTTTTGCGCGCAGCGTCACCTGCTCCCCAAAGGAGTCGCATCGAAGGCATTACTTCTTGTTTCAAAATTGCTTCGCGCACTTCAGCATATTCACCAGCTTCTAGCTTATCGCCGAGATTTTCCTTCATAAAATCCATATAGCGGTCTACTGTCTCTATCCATGTCTCGCGACGCCCTTTTTCAGGCATCCAGCGAGAGTATGTGCGATAATACACAAATTCTGACATCGGATTGCGAAAATATTTCTTTCCTTCAGCAACGGATTTTTTAACCTCTTCTGGAATATCACCCTTCGCATCACGAGCTCGCGCGCGTCTTTCACGAAAAAGAATGTATCCTTTAGCAGTTTTTACAAATTCTTCCAAAATAAGCTCTTTTTCAACAATATCCTGGATTCCTTCCACTGTTGGCACGAATCCTTTGAATAATTTCCTTATGCGTATAAGCTCTGACTGCACCTTACGCGCTATATATTCGGCTTCTTTTCGTTCACCCTCTTTAGAGGACTGCATCGCCTTGTAAACTGCGCTTACGATATGTTCAATATCATAAGTAACAACCTCGCCACTACGCTTTTTAACACTCATTTCCAATCTATTTTTTACGTGTGGTGTGGACTTCGAAGCCTGTTTGGTACTTTTTTGCATAAGATGCTTTTTAAAATTAATTAATTACTATTCTCTACTTTATGTTTACTCATTGTACCCCAAAATAAAAATTACAACAGGTAGATAGCTACAAAGATGAGCAGTTAAAAACAAAATAAACCAACTGTAAACCCGCGCCCCGTGAAACCACTAATCTATTGGAGTATTTTGAATGTATTTCCAATTTTTAAATTATGATTTGAAAAAAAATTTGCTTGAACTTCTAATACAAACCGTGATTCGCTTTGCGATGTGTATATTTGTGGATATGATTCTGGATTCGCGCGCTCCCACACATCGACAACTTCATAATTTTCATCAAACCAAATAATGTCTATAGGGAAATGCATATCTTTCATCCAAAAACCATAAAAATCAGGTTTTGGAAACACAAAAAGCACCCCCTCGTTTGAACCGAGACCATTACGACCACTTAATCCTTTCTGCCGAAGCGCGGGTGTGTCTGCGATAGTGACTATTATTTCATCACCGCCAAGCAAAACCTTTGTTTGGTTGGTTTTATTAGTAGACACAGTAAGCATCACAGTGGCAACGACGGACACTGCGATGCTTAGATATAAACCGCTCAATAATAGCTTACCGATTGTCGACGATTGTGTCATTCAAAATATTTATCTATCAAACCCTTCCATCATTCTCTTACCTCTTTTAATTTAATAATGTCTTCAGGATCATCCATATCGTCTCCGTCGATATCCATTCCGTCCATATCTATTTCTGACGTCTCAATATCGCTAATCGCATTTTCGCGAATGCGATTCTCGCTTTGCTCTTTGCGCTTTATTTCAGAAAGCTCCTTCCCCATTACTTCCTTAAAAAGCGCTTGCTCGTCGTCTAAATCAATATCTAAGTCGTCTAATTCTTCTGCAGTATCATTTTTCTCCTTAGTAATGGATTCAAGTGCTTGTGTTAATCCATTAAACTGAGGGTCTGTGGGTGAAAGAGTTGCGAGCTTTGCGCGAATCTCTGCTTCTGCATTAGAAGATTCGTCCTCGTGGTCCTTTAGCATCTCTCTAATGGCTTCGTGGGCATCATCAAGCTCATCATCTAGCTCGCGCGCGAGGTGTGCGACATCGGCTCCCTTATCTTTTTCACCTTTCACAAGAGTCGCAGCCTTTGCTACCCGCTCGTCAAAAT
>Ga0100393_10004210_pt1 | contig 13322 bp, 6 predicted proteins | sample CryGeymeta201517_FD_81546 | JGI IMG/M metagenome (GOLD analysis project Ga0100393, IMG submission 81546) | Groundwater microbial communities from Crystal Geyser aquifers in Utah, USA - Crystal Geyser metaG 2015-17 | ecosystem: Environmental > Aquatic > Deep subsurface > Groundwater | place: USA... | reverse complement strand
TTTCATGCGATGGAATTTCCGGATCATACAAGGCCGCCACTTCGCGCAGCATATATTGATCATTGAGCACAAAGCCTCGGGTTTGCCGCTCTGCATCAAAGGGATGGGTGCCCAATGCTTCCAAGGCTGAACGCCCTGCCCGCACCGCACTATCAAAATAATCGCGAATAATATCGGCTGCCCCTGCTGCGTATAACTCATACACATGTTCGCGGCTCATGGCTCTTGCCACGATATGCACATGCGGATGATGTTTAGTGGCATATCGAACCAGCTCAGTGCTCTGCTCTTTCTCATCGATGGCCACCACCAATATTTTGGCCTCTTCAATACCGGCTGCATGCAACATATCGGGCCTTGAGGCATCGCCATAAAACACTTTTATCCCGAATTTACGCAGCATATCCAATTGTTCGGCATGATGATCCAGCACTACAGTTTTGTGGCCAGCGCCCAACAGAATGCGATTAATCACTCCGCCAAAACGGCCGTGACCTGCAATGATTACACTGCCCTGCTCATCCACTTCATCAGCTTCATTGCGTTGTGTTTGGGTATATTTGGGCAAAATGCGTTTATCAAAGAGGATAAACAATGCTGGCGTGAGCAACATGGACAAAGCCACCACCAACAGCAATTGATCCGAGACTGCCGCGGGAATCACACCGTTGGCGACTGTGAACGAGAGCAGCACAAAACCAAATTCCCCCGCTTGCGCCAAACCCAGCGCCATCAACCAGCGATCAGCGCCGCGAATATGAAAAACCGATGATAAAATGAGCAACACCAAAGCTTTGATGACGATTAAACCCAAGGTCAGCGCCAGAATTTCGCCCCATTGGGCAAACAACAAGCCAAAATTGATACCAGCTCCCACCGTCATAAAGAACAAGCCCAGCAATAGGCCTTTAAAGGGCTCAATATCACTTTCCAATTCGTGCCTATACTCGCTGTTGGCCAGCACCACCCCTGCAAGGAAAGTGCCCAAGGCGGGCGATAAACCCACAAAGGTCATCAACAAGGCAATACCAATCACCATCATAAGCGCAGTGGCTGAAAACAACTCGCGCAATTTGGCCATAGCGATAAAGCGGAAAATCGGCTGGGTAAGATAACTACCGCCCACAATCACAGCACCAATCGCGGCAATGGTGAGCAATGCCCGCTGCCAAGCGTCCAAGCTGGCAAAAAAGCCAACTTCCACAGCCACATCATGTTCTACGTGTGCGGCTACAGTCGCCACCGAATGCACAGCATCAAGCAATTCAGGCAATGCCAGCAAAGGAATGAACGCCAACATCGGAATCACCGCAATATCTTGAAACAACAACACCGAAAAACTGGCTTGCCCACCATCACTTTTGAGTTGGCCTTTTTCACCAAGTGTTTGCAACACAATGGCAGTCGATGACAGTGAAAACACCAAACCAATCGCCAGCGCAATCGTCCACGCTTGGCCTAAAGCCATGGCCACCAACATGACCAAGCCAGTGGTCAAAGCCACCTGCAAACCACCCAAGCCAAGTAGCTTATCGCGCATACTCCACAACATGCGTGGCTCAAGTTCTAGCCCGACCAAAAACAGCATCATCACCACACCAAACTCGGCAAAATGCTGCAAGCTCACCACATTCACACCCAAGCTGTGCAGCAAGGGGCTAATGGCGATACCCGCAATCAAATAACCCAGCACCGAACCCAAACCAAGCTTGGTGGCAATGGGCACCGCAATCACACCGGCGACAAGAAAAACAAAAGCTAATAATAAGAAACCGTCCATGCTTATTGCCCTCCTTTGATGGGCAAATCATCAAAACCAAGCACATCCCTTGCTTTGGCTGCCTCAACATCAAACTGGTCGTGAAACAAAGCCAAGAGCAAAGCTTTGTAAGCTGCAGCATGGCTTTGAACTCTTGCAGGTTCGGCATGGCTCAGCGATGCATACAACACATAAGGCGGGATAAATTGCATCTGACAAAGATTGGCGGTTTGCTCAAGCGGCGTTAAAAAAGTGCGCATGCTTTGCTGATGATGCCCATCTGTGCTGTAGGCCTCAGCAGAGCCTGCCGCAGTGACCGCCAACATCATGGTTTTGCCTTTGAGGTTGGTGCCGTTTTTGCCATAAGCAAAACCATATTCAAGCACCAAATCTAACCATTCTTTGATAAGCGCAGGCGTGGAATACCAAAACATAGGAAACTGAAACACAATCACATCATGGGCGAGCAAACGCTTCTGCTCTTGCTCCACATCAATATTAAAGCGCGGATATTCCGCATACAAATCCACAAAGGTAATCTCAGACAAAGCCTTGGCCTGCTTGCTCATGGCTTTGTTTACCCGCGAATACTGATTCCCTGGATGGGCATAATACACAAGCACTTTCGCCATAACCGCAACACTCCTCGTTTTAAGAAGTGGAAGTTGTACGCCATGGATAATAAACGAGCAAGTGTGGCCTCCTTCAATGATGGTTCAAAAACGAATGAAGAAAACTAAATCACGTCAAACTTACCCCTGCGCGCTTCGAGCTTTGCGCGAATCTCATGGGCTTTTTGCTCGGTTAAATCATACGATTTCATCACATACATCGCGATTAATGTACCTATCACTGGCACCAAAATGTAAGCCAAGCGCAGTCCGTCTAAGGCTTCGGGCGTTTGCAACTTGACGGTTTGATTAAAACCCACCATATCAAGTATCAGCCCCGTCATTAAGCCAGCTACGGCAAAGCCAAATTTCACCATCCACCAGTAAATCGCTGCAAAGGTGCCTTCGCGCCTTGAACCCGTTTCAAGCTCATCTAAGTCACACACATCCGCTGTCATCGACATCATCAACGTAAACAAACCGCCGATGCCAAAGGCAAACAAGGGTAGCGGCAAGAACATCAGCAGCGGATTTTCTGGCTGGAAGCACCACCAAAACATGGCATAACCCAGAATGGAAATAGATTGTGAAATGAGGAAGGTGTTTTTCTTACCTACCTTCTGCGACAAATAGGTGATGATAGGAATCACCAGAAAACAGGTGCTTAGCGCACTCATGGTGCCAAACCATGCTGGCCATGTGCCAGCAATGCCAGGGTCGCCCTGATTCATGTAATAAACAATGATAAACCAGGAAAAGCCAGCGACCGTGTTAAAGGCGTTAAACACCAAAAAGGTAGCAATGCAGAGTTTTCTAAACGGTAGGTTTTTGAAAATACTGGTAAACCCGCCAAGAAAAGTCGTTAAGTTTTTGGCGAAATTCTCTTTGGAAAGCTGAAGCATGTTTTCTGGTTTCACATCCTGCGTTTTACAAAACAGTGCAGGTATGACGGCCAGCAATAAGCAGGCAATGCCCACCCAAATTGATAGATAACGCGCACCTTCCGCCGATGAGGCAAACCAATCGGGATCATAAATAATAATCCAAAACCAAGGCACAATCACCCAAGCCCATTGCCCAATCCATTGGGATACTGCCATCAGTCTGGTGCGCTCATGAAAGTCGTTACTCATTTCATAACCCATGGCTACAAATGGGGTAGAAAAGATGGTCATGCCCAAATAGAAAATCAGGGAAACACCAAGAAAATAGAAAAAGTTATAGGTCTGCCCATCTTCAGGATAAATCTGCCACATGGCGATATAACTTACCCCCGCAATAATGGCCCCGATAAAGATATAGGGTTTACGGCGCCCCCAACGTGAGCGAGTATTATCGGTGATAAAACCCATGATGGGGTCGGTGAGCGCATCAAACAATCGTGGCACAAAAAAGAGAATACCCCAGTAAATGGGATCCATACCCATGCCCTGCACCAATACCACCATAAAGATGGATAAAGCAGCAGGAAACATCTGATTGCCAAGCATGCCAACGCCAAAAGCAATCTTTTGGCTTAAAGGGATTCTATCTTCTGGCGCCGTTGCATAGTGCTGCTGATTCATAGTATCCCCTTCATTGATGGCATCAGCTAAACGCCAAAAAGCATATGCTCATTGAGTTTAATCGTGATTTTACGAATCTCGCCTGTGCGTTGGAATAACGATAAACACTCTCCCGACGGAAGGTGCAGCTGGTCAAAACTGCGCGTACTACCGTCTTGCATTTCCAACTTCATCTGCGGCGTTTCTTCATGACTTAGCACATAAACAATCGGTACCTGACACCATGTGAAGGCCAATGATTGTTCTGGCAAAGGCAGCGTTTGCCATTGACCATCCACATCTAGGAAACATAACACATGCGCACTGGCGACGAATTCATTTGGGCGCAACAAACTTGGCGCAAAATATACCAAGCCACCATGCACCCGAATGCCCAATTCACCAAAGCGAGAAAGCACTTCCTCTTTCACTTGCCCCGTCATACCTGGTTGCTGTGCGCCTGCATGTTTTGGCGTATGTGAATACGGATCGGTTGGAAATGCGCCGTAATCTTTGGGTGTTTTGTTAAAACCAATACCTTCGCGCACGCGATAATACAACTCACCAAGCTGCTTGATGGTCGCTACATCAGCGCCTTGTTGCTTGGCTGCAAAGAAATTTTCCTGCACAGCAAGCAAGAGTTTCGACACCATATGCCAATAAATACAGCCCAAACCTTCAAAGCCAAACATACCGCCTGAACGGCCAGTGAAGGCTTGATGGTTAAACACTTTTTCGTAAACCATTTCCAAGGCTTCACGCGATAGCTTCACCGCATCATCGTAAATATCAGCAAGCAAATCCATTCGTTTACGCAAATCACCGATGTTGGTGATATCCGCATGAAAGCGGTAAACACCATTTACATCGCGCGTAATCAAGCGATGGTCGTTGGCCTCCAACATGCGCTGCACCAATGTAATATCTACAACATCAGCGGCTTGGATTTGATTACGTTGCAAGAAGCCAGGCAATTGACGATCAGGATATAACATAAAGCTCTGCTGATCAGCGCGGTACATCAGGCTATCAAACAAGGACGCTATAATGCCCACAGCCTCTTGCGGCGAGACTGCGCCTGAGCTCAACACGGCCACCTGACCTTCCAGCATGGGGTAGAGATTATCCACAGCCAAACTGCCTTTTTTCAGGTTCATGGTATTGTAGGTGTGATACAATTTATCATCACGCAGATTGATCTGAATGCTGTGGTCTACCGCAGTGAGCGCTGTGTCTAACAAATCAATAATTAAAGTCATCGGCGCCAAATCAACCCCAGAAAAGCCCTCTTGCTGATACACTTTTTCGCGGTAATGACTCGCAGCTTCACCCAGCATGGCCAGTGTTTTGTAGCGCTCATCTGCTGGGATTCGCGCACCACCAAGCATGGGGCGCACATAATTTAAAGCTGCTGTGGTATCTTGAAGCCAAGTTTTTACTTCATTGGATAACTGCACAGTTGCAGACGCATCACCCAGCAAGTCTTGCAAGAATTTGATATATCTACGCATATAATAAAGCGTGACCATAGACAGGCCCTGCCCCACCAAAGCGTTGTTGGCATCATTCCACTCGGGTCGTTGCGTGTTTAGCCAAATGCCGCCACCAATCACTAAATTGCTCAACTTACTCAGCAATGGCACCAATAGTTTTTCAAGCAAATTCACTTGATAAACAGCACCTTTCGCATCCAGCACCAACTTGCCATCAGCGCCCATGGTATCCACACGCTTAGCAATGGTATCAGCAAGCGCCAAGTCATATGAAACCGTATCTTTGGCATCATGAAGCATCGCTTCAAATGATTTGATGCGATAAGGCACATTGGCATAACTAAAAATGGGTTTGAGTAGTAAGGTGCCTAACTTCGCAGGGTGAAAATCATTGGAGTGCTCCAATAATTTCAGCAAATAAATAATTTGATGATCGCCCCAATAACCAATTGAGCTCCAAGGATCTTCAGGATCTTCAATTTCCCAATCGATACCTTCTTTGGTGATACGATACGGATTAAAACCATCCACAGTGCTGGCGTTGACAAACTTGGCAATCACAGCCTCGATATACTCAGGATAGCTCAAACACAGCGCTTCCCAGTTTTGAAAAATATCTCGCCAATTGCCTTGATAAGACAGCAGACGATTGCCCTCATCATCTTTGAGTTTGATGGCAAACTGATTCCATGGGCGGCTGGGGTCACCATGGCGGCGACCAAAGGTGATGGGTAGATATTCAGCGCAAAGCCTTTCAAGCTGCACATCCTTCAAATCCTGCACCAAGGCCAAGAAATCTGGGTAGCGCATCGATGAAGGTAGACCCGCAAAAAAACGTTCATGACGCGCGCCAATATCCCTATTAAAGTGTTTTACGCTTTTGGCAATATCAGACACTGATACTTGATATTGGTTTTCAAACACTCCGCCACGCAAAATATTAAAGGCAACATTGGCATAATGATGCACCATCACCACTTCCTCAGCTGTGGATTGGAAACCATCACCACTACCCATAATTCTAGCCAAGGCATCTGAGCCAGCGCCAACGGAAGAGCGCAGCAAGGCCGCAAATTTCTCTTTATCGGCAAGCTTATTGATTAAGGCCACCACTTGGCTTTGACTTTGCTCAATATCAGCCACAAATTGCCATTGCTGGATACCTTGGGGCTGTAATTTCAGGCTGCTATTAATCAGGTATGCTCCACGCATACCGCGTTTGTGCGTTTCCTGCTTGAGCACCTTGCCAAAGCGGAAATGATCAAGTTGCTCAGAAGAAATAAGTACGCGTTGCTCATTCAGACCCAAGCAGACCACGGTGTTTGCTTTGAGCGACTCATAGGGCTCTGGCTCATCAGTGATACCCGAATACAACGTGAACATGGCTAGACCCGTAGCTTCATCCAGCTCGGTCCATTTGTAGGCATCAATAAGATTGCTCGAGCCAAGTTGCAATGCACGCGGTGTGCCAGCTGGCAAGATATTTTGCAGACCATCCACCACATCGACATCCACCACTTGCTGCCCCAAATTGATAAACTCACAACGCCGCACAAAGCCATAAGCATCACTAGTTTCCCATGTATAGCGGAAGGACAATTGCAAATCTTCATTGATTTCTTCAAAGCACAGCTTGTTGCCCAAAATATTCTTATACAAATTCCGCTTTAGCGCATACCGACCATCATGCTCCACATTAAACGGCTCCCATTCATCCCAAGCGTCATTTCGCTGAAGCCTGAAAATGGTTTTGCTGCCTGTATGTACAGCATTGTCATGAATTTTATCCACGGTAACATAAGGAAACATAGCCGTTTCAGGCGAAACTCGGCCAGCGGTTAAACCACCAGTGGATGAGACGAACAGCCAATGGTCGCTATCGGAAATCACACTGATAAAGAACGGCGGCATTTTATCGACATTGCGAACAACATAATAACGCTCACCATCAAGCTCGATAAATTCACCGCTGACTTCCAATTGATTGATTGAACGATTTTTCATAAAACGCTCCTTGCATAACGATCTGCCGTGTTGATATATCTCATAATGGAATCCGAATGGTCTGCAAGGCATTGGCAGCAATGCTCACCTCGGCATATTGGCCATTAATTTCTAAGCAAAAATTCACGGCTTGTTTTGTGGTGTTAAAAATTTGTACGCTGAGCATGGCATCGGAACTGAGTGTTGCGCAGGCATACACATCATCTGCCTTTAAAGTTGTAAAATCGGTATCGGTTTGCACAGCACTATCGCCAGGGCGAATGCTGCGGCTAAATTGGGAAAGCACTTCAAAAATCGGTGTGAAATATATCTCGCCACTATCCGTGTTTATCATGATGGGTGCACCGCAATAATTGCCCACATGATTGGGGCCACCGCGCTCATCCAATACAATATTCCAATCCACCCAAGCGGATAACCAATGATTGATACTCACAATTATATTACGTGCATACCGATGCACCGGCGCATACATGGGGTGATCTTCAGGCACCACGCCTTGCCAAGTGGTGCTGTATGCCCAGTCGGTGGCATTTTCATTCCACCAAAAATCATCATTGCCAAACCAGCCCGACTCTTTAAAACCAATGGGGTCAGTCACCCCTTCTGGCGCATCATTGCCCAAATCATCAATGCATCCTTCGCTATGAATAATAGAAAATTGGGGATACTTCTCGTGCACTTCATCAAATACATCCTCATACACTTTAAACGTACTTTCATACCAATGCACAGCAGCACCATCCACATATTGGGCGCAGTCAGCATCACCATAAATGGTGTCAGCCCAAAGAGTTAAGGCATCACGATTGTGGTCAAATATAAAGATTTTAACGTCGCTGTTTTGACCTTGTTTGAGCATTGGCCCAAGGTGGTTTTTTATCCAATCGCGCTGTGATTCAGGCGTAAAATGCATACTTTCCCAGCGACCATTATTGCCATAAGGCTCATTCACTGGCGTAACCGCCCAAATATTCACACCTTGCTGGCGGTAGGCTTCGAGGTATTTTTTGATGTATAAAGCATAAGTGCCTTGATGCGCATCAAGCAACCAGCCACCTGTGCCTTGATAATCGTTGCCTTCACTGCCATGAACATACCAATCCTCAATATCTTTCATCCAAGGCGGTGCAGTCCACGCCGAAGCGAGAATACGTAAGTCGCTTTCTTCCTGCTTGGATTTAACGGCAAGCGCTTCATGTATCATCGGCAAGAGGTCATAAGCTTCATCTTTGATGCTTGGATACTCCGATGCCGAAAAACCATTACTGTCATGAGCGATAGAAAAATGTTGAAGCTCCGCATCATCGGCGACTTCCGCATATGTATATTTACCATCCACACAAAAATCGGTTGAGCCAATCGGCGTGCGTGCTACTGAAAAGTTAGCGCCCTTCTCCCCCCAAATCTTTTCCATCAAGGTCTGGCGTTTTTTGGGCTCCAAATGCGCCAAAACAAAAGCAGAGGCTTCTGTGAATGATGTACCAATACCAGCCATGGTTTGTTTCACCATGGTCGGATGGATACGAATGACATTGCCACTGGCAACGCCTTGCTGAAATACAATATTCGTTAGCAAAGCTTGCTTATGGCCTTGTGCTGAGGTGATGAACACTTCAGTCGACACCATGGGTTTCATGACGACATACGCTCGAAAAAAATAAAATTCATTGAATCTTTGTTATCGTGCCTGTGGTTACATTATAGACATAACCCCAAGTACTCAAAGCGTCCAAAGCCAATGTATTGTTGGCATATAAAAGTCCAAGCCCCAGTGGCGTTGGATTGTACATACTCGCACCCACTTTATCCGCCAAGGGTTCAGCATAATACACATCAGGCCCTACCCAAGTCGCGGCGATGTAAGTCACCGAGCCAAAGAAGTTATCCAGCACCGAGCGATACGCCAAAAGTGCGTGGTCTTTGATGGCCACGTCGGCATTGATAGTGAACAGTTCATGCAACGCTTGGGCTGTGAAATATTGATTCTCACCCGTTGGGCTGCGCGCAAGGGCTGTTGCCCACAAGTAGAAACGCGCTTTGGCTGATGGGGCAGCAGTATGCAACGTCCATTTACTCACATCATTCACATCGGCATTGGCATAGGGGTTTTCCGGATCAAATAGCACACACCCATCAATATTGATACCCACATTTGAGCAATACAGATTGAGCACTGTATCAATAGGCAAGGCAATTTGTGTGGTGTCCGTACTTTTATCTGTGGCTGGCGCACACGAGAACAACATCGCCGCGGCAGCACCTGCGAGGATAAACCTAGCAATTTGAGACTGAATCATAGTTGTATTTTTCATGTCCATACTCCTAAAAATTCGCTTTGAAATACGTGGTGATTTCAAACATGCTTGAATTGGCACCGTTCTGGAACTCATCGGGCGCATTGGCATCTAAAGTGCGATAAAGCCCTCTAATCCCCCATTTGCTTGATAGTTGTTCATCTCCCAGTGAATCAAGCAGCAGCGAATAGTCATACATGACCTGCATGGGATAAGTAATGTCGAATTGCCTGTGGAAATCATACGGACCCCAAGCATCCTTTTTGAAATAAAATGCATGGATGTGTTTGCGATTAATCATCGCTTTCGCATCAGCCGAATAGAATTGACGGGTTGCGCCACCTGGTTTACCCGTAGACTGATCAAATCCTGCTTCCACATTAGCAACAATGCGTAAATCAGTATTGGGATTCATCACCATATGACTGCTGGCCAACCACACATCTTCCGCGGCGAGGCCTGAACCAAAGGCAGCATTCACTTGGCCTTGTTGGTAATAGAAGAGATGCGAATCAGTCACTGTTGGGTATTGGGTGTAATTTAGGCCCACATTGAACGCTAAATCTGCATCCTCACGCTTATCGTTATCCCACTGATAAAATGAGGTGGCAGGTGTTGGATCGTAGGTAAAGACAATTTCTGCAGAATTCGCTTCACGGTTACCAAGTACGGCAAACGGATCATCTTCACGGTTACGTGGGCTAATGCCTGGATTTAAGTTGGTGCCGGTTACTGATGATGCCACAGTTGGGTTGGCATCAAGTAAATTTTTGCGCACCAAAAAGCGCGGGAACACAGTGAATGTGCCATAATTAAACAACACACCGCCTTCAACTTCTTGTTTATTACCCAAGCTGGAGTATGGCAGTTTGGTGCCAAGCTCAACCAATGGATTGCCACCATCTGCTACCAGCCCTGCCATAGTCATACCCAGATAAGCATTGGACGCATCACCCACATTGCGGCTGAGTTTTGCTTTGAAGGCCAGCGTATCTTCAATCCGAATTTCATCCTGCTTGATATTGGTGCCATCCAAATAATCATAGGTATCCCCCATTTTCTCACGACTACTGGTCATACCACCCAATTCAACGGTAGTGCCAAGCAGCTCTTTTTTCATATACAGCGTGGTTTGGCTTAAGCGTTTTTCTGTGGCGACTGTAGCTGAAGAAGATGCGCCCAAACGGCCGATATCTTGAGCATGCAGCAACGTATAATCACTGCCGCCAAAATCGTATTTCACCATCGCTTTAGGATTGGCACCCCAGTACACTTCAGGACCAAACAACACCGTTAAACCCGGTGTTTGTCTCTTACCCGTATATTCCACACCGTAAGGGGCTTTGGCGTTCCAAATATCCATGCCTTCAAGGTCGGTGGCTTCATGCAGCAAGCCAAAAAAATCGCCTTTATAACCCCAGTGATAACGCGGCACATGGTAAAATGCTGAAAGGCTGTAATCGAGATTTTCATAATTAACCTCATAATCATAAATCTCAACACGTTCATTACCATTGAGTGTGGTGTTGCCCGTAATCGATTGGTTGTTGGTAATCACCACAGGCAGCGCACGATCGCCGTATGCTGCAACTGTGATATTACGCTGCGGCACATTGCCCAACACATTGATGGTAAACTGACCTTTGAGTTCATTAAACGGCTGGAAGGCAAAGTCCAAATTAACCATCTCACCAGTCGAAAAACCAATACCATTTAAGCCATCTTTATCAATATTGGCTTTATCACCTGTGAGCACCATTTCCCCAGAAATACTACCGCCAGTCATCGCAAAGGCAGCATTTTGTTGACCACCACTTTGTAGTGAACGCACCTCACTACGCAAGGCCAAAAATTCCATATCAATGTTTTGAATGGTTTGCGTATAGCTGCTTTTTGAAACGCGATATGGGTCTATGCTCCAGATTTTGCTGAGCACATCATAAGCCATACGTGGTTCGGTGATATACACGCCATTGGAGTCAATATTGCCGATGCGTGATATACCATACCACTCTTCGTTCATATTGTTTTTGCCTTCGACAAAATCAAACTTGTATCCGCCATTGGCCCAGGAGGCTGTATTGTCCTGTACATCCAAGTTTTCGGTTTGTTTGTATTTCCACCACTCATCGCGCCATTCAAAGACAAAACCACCAATGGAGTTACCTTCTGCGCCATTGCCATAACTCTTGTCATACATTTCCAACCACATGGCGCGCAGCAATTCCGCTTGGGCTTGTTGGTCTTCGCGGTTGAGCTTGGCATTAAACGCATCACTACCAAACTCCATAAACACAATAGGAAGGTCGTAGGATTTTTTCACATCAGCCCACAGCCCTGTAAAGCTTTCTCCGCGGTACACATTGCTGCCCAAAATATCCAAATCAGGGCAAAGCGCTCTGATCAAATCAAGGTATTGGATATCGCCATTGACGATGGTGTAAGGATGACTTTTATCAATGGCTTTAGCTTCTTTAATGGTTTCATTGAAGAGGCTGTATAAGCTCTTTGCCTTTTCGCGGTGACGCTCGCCTACTGGCAGATTTTCGATTTCAAAACTTGCCCAATCCAAGCCGTAGTTATTTTCATTGCCCAGCGCAAACATCAATACACCTTTGGTATTTTTGTAGGTTTCCACCAAATTCAAAATATCATTTTTAATGGCTTGGCGCGTAGCTGGATCGGCATAATTGGTGTTTGGAATCCATTGCCCATTCACATTAAAACCATACCTACCGAACAAATGATTGATGACAGTGCGAATACCATAGGTTTCATACACATACGTCACCCAGCGCGGCGGCATAATGCCAAACATTCGTATGGTATTCACACCAGCGGCTTTCATCAGACCAAACTCTTGATCGAGCACTTGCTTGATAAATTCATCCGAGCGCGCATAGAGGTTGTAATTGTAGTTTTCACCCTTAGGCGAATAACCCCATACCACACCCTTGATATAATAATCACTGCCATTTACCTGCAGTTTCCAACCCTTAGCATCTTGCACGGCTTCCACCCTGTCCATAGCCTGAGCACTAAATGCTAGCAGGAATGAAGATACGACAAGGGTCGCTAGGCCCTGCATGGGCTTCTTCACCATTGGATTGCCTAGAATTTTATTGACGAATTGGCTGATTATTTTTTTCATGTCACGCTCCATTTCCATTTAAAAATGTTTCAAGCTGTAGCTGTTGCTTCTATACCTATTTTACCGCGCCTAACTTCCAGCTGAGAACGAATATCGTAAGCGCTGGCTTCTGTAATTGAGAATTTGGCCACGGCAATAATTGAAATCAGACAAGCCGTAGCGGGGATAAAGACATCGCAAAGACGCATATACAAGAAGGTATCAGCAGATTGGGCTGCATTGAGTGCCACTTCAAAACCAGTGGCGTTGAGCAAAAAGCCAGAACCTGCAAATGCACCGGCCATGCCAAGCTTCACGACCCACCAGAAAATTGAGCCATACATACCTTCGCGGCGTTCGCCTGTGGCCAACTCATCGGCATCGCAAACATCGGCCATCATTGAGCTCATCAAGGTGAACAAGCTACCCATACCCACGGCAATGAAAGGCGCTGGTACCAACAGTAACCAAGGGTTGGTTGGAT
>Ga0100393_10004205_pt1 | contig 13324 bp, 16 predicted proteins | sample CryGeymeta201517_FD_81546 | JGI IMG/M metagenome (GOLD analysis project Ga0100393, IMG submission 81546) | Groundwater microbial communities from Crystal Geyser aquifers in Utah, USA - Crystal Geyser metaG 2015-17 | ecosystem: Environmental > Aquatic > Deep subsurface > Groundwater | place... | reverse complement strand
CGCTATAGTTCAAAAATTCCATGGTACCGCGGTATTGAAGGTATAATTGAAAAAGAAAATTTAGCCGTTATCGATTTTGTAAAAAAAGAAATGTTTCCATCTAAATTTTCCATGTCTCTCGATCTTCACTCAGGTTTTGGAATGAAAGACAGATTGTGGTACCCATACGCAAAAACACGAAATCCATTTCCTCTAACTGCTGAAACACAAAATTTTAAGAATCTTATTGATACGACATTACCACATCATATTTATCTCATCGAGCAACAGTCTCAAAGCTATACGACAAGTGGAGATCTATGGGATCACCTCTTTGACTTAAGTCATGACATGAAACAATCAAATGGTCCTTTTATCCCTTGGACTCTTGAATTGGGGTCATGGTTGTGGGTTAAAAAAAATCCATTGCAACTTCTATCAATCTTAGGAATGTTTAACCCAGTCAGACAACATCGTTTTGAAAGAGTCATGAGAAGACACATCCTTCTCTTTGATTTTTTTATACAAGCAACTAAGAACCATCATAACTGGTTGGAGAAAAAATGATCAGAAACTTTGTATTAATAAGAGGATTAGGTCGCCAAAAAGGCCACTGGAATACCTTCCCAGATAAACTTAAAAATTATATTAAAAATTCCAGAGTTCATTTCATTGACCTTCCAGGTAGTGGAGCAAAACACACCGAGACATTCCCAATTGAGCTCGGAGTTCTTTTAAATGCCGTAAAAAACGATCTTGATAAGCTTAAGAAAGACAACAGCGATGGGACGTGGCACTTTGTAAGTATTTCCCTCGGTGGATTAGTCACCCTAAAACTGGCCGAGTATTTTTCAAGTATCTGCGATAGTATAATCATTATTAACAGTAGTGCAAAAGATCTAAGTCCATTCTATGAAAGATTAAATTACAAAATATATACTTCATTCATTCGTGCAATTAAGAGTAAGGATGACATCGAAAGAGAAAAGATTGTTCTTAATTTAACGACAAACTTAGTTCCTGATGAGGATAAGTTACAAATAGCGATGGACTGGGCATTGCTGGCGCAGAAAGAGCCCATGAGTAAAATAAACTTTGCTCGTCAACTTCTATGGGCGGCAAAGACAAGTGCTCCATTAAAATTATCCACGAAATCACTTATCGTCACTGGCCTAGGTGATAAGTTGGTCTCTTATAATTGTAGTGTTAATTTGGCAAAGAGACTTTGTACAGATATTGAGATTCATCCAACGGCTGGACATGATCTCTCACTTGATGATCCAGACTGGTTATGCACTAAGATCGATAAATTTACTACTTAAGAAATCTATTTTGTAGATCTTGACTATAGGTGCAAACTTGTCGCTTAAAGATCCTCTTTCTATTTCGAGAAATAAGCATGTATAAATAATCTCTAAAAAAACTTGGAAGAAAGTAAAATAATTTGAATATTTTAAAAAACAAACCCAACTCAGACGCAACTTCGATTGCAGCATTACTCTTTGTCAGTATAATTTCGTTATTATAATAAACAACAGTATCAAGGTTCTCGATCAAATGAGGAGGAAGTAGATCCTTAGCACACTCCCCTTGCAATGAAGAGAATTTAAATTTGCCTCTTTTGTCTAGAGAAAATATCAGCCGGACAATTCCCTGACACAAGAGACAGTCGCCATCAATGAAAATGACTTTCATTAACTTACGTTTAAAATTTTATAACTACGAAGTCCTGTAGCTGTAGTGATTTCGAATCTATCATTTTTTTTCTTCCCCATTAATTCTGCACCGAGAGAAGAAAATATCGAAACAACCAAAACAGATCTTCCATCAATACTTAAAATCGATCCACTATTCGCAGGAGATATAAAGTAAGTTGCTGCTCTTGAGTTGGTTTCTAATTCTACAATAGACCCAATCTCTATATTTGCATGACTTTCCATCTGAATACCATCAAACATTTCCAGTTCTTCAAGCATTTCATTTTTGAGCTCATCTGTCTCACATTTTTGTGCCGTTGTTTTAATCGTGCTCTTTATATTATCTATTATTAGGTCTCTCATATTCATCCATTTGTTATTAGTTAAAAATATTATTCAAAAAAGTTTTCATCTCGCTCCAAGAAGCTTTATCTGCTTGTTCATTATAAGCGATTGGTATATTAAATTTCTGACCAATCTCAGTAGCTCGAGGATTTGTAAAAGCATGAAGTGCATTTGGATAGTTTACAAACTTTAAATCAGAGCGGCTTTTCTTCATTACTTTTTTGAAATTCTTAATGTCTTTTGCTGTTACCATTGGATCGGCTTCACCATTAAGAACGAGATACTTTGCTTTCGCAGACTTTGAAACACTCTTGATATGACCAAGTGATCCATGAAAACTTACAACTCCTGCAAGATCAAAACCTGATGTTGCCATTGCCAGAACAACTCCTCCACCAAAACAATATCCAATGGCCGCAATTTTAGTTTGATCGACATCTGGATCATTCTTTAAAGCTTCAATAGCTTTTTGAAATCTCTTACCAGCCTCTTTTTGATTCTTCATGACGGCCATTGCAAAATTTCCAGCATCTTTTGGATGCTCAGCCTGCTTTCCATCGCCATACATATCAAGAGCGAATGCTACATAACCAAGCTCCGCTAGCATGTCTGCGCGATGGCGAACATATTCGTTATGTCCCCACCATTCATGTACGATAATAATCCCAGGTCTCTTACCTGTAAATTTAGAACTCTTTGCAAGATATCCATTCATATTTGTCGTCTCTGTAGAGTACTTAACCTCTCTAGACTTAAGACTTGAACAACTAACCATTAGAAATGACATTAATATCATTAGTACTTTCATTTTTGCTCCTCGATATTTATTTACTTCAAGATTATACACAGAAACTGAAATTTTCGGGCACTTAATTTCTTGACTGTCGAAGGAATAATCAGTATTTTTGCGCCATGAGTAAAAAGCCAATATATGATTTAATTCCAAGCGAAATAAACAGTTTCTGTAAAGATCATGATCTAAAAGATCATGTATTTTCTGAAATTAATAAGTGGTTTTTTAAGAAGAAAGAACCTGATCTTTCTATTTGGGATAAAACGTCTAAAGTTACAAGAGATTTTCTCGAGGACAACTTTGAATTTGCTCTACCAAAGATTGCCTGGAATGGGCTCTCAAATGATGGGACAAGAAAATTTCTTATTGGACTCTCTGACTCAAACACAGTTGAAGCTGTTGCCATCCCAGCAAAAGATAGACTCACTCTTTGCATCTCTTCTCAAGTAGGATGTGCCATTGGCTGCACTTTCTGCCACACCGGAACTCAAGGTCTAACTCGTAACTTGACGACGGCGGAAATTGTAGGGCAATTCTTAGCTGTTTCGAAATGGCTTATCGATAACGTAAATAAAGACTCTCGTCTCACTAATATTGTCTTTATGGGACAAGGTGAACCGCTCCACAACTTTGAAAATGTAAAAAGGGCCATCGCTCTATTCATTCATCCTGAGGGGATTGGACTTAGTAAGACTAAGGTAACGCTTTCAACTTCAGGATTAGCAAACCAAATTGAGAGATGGGAAGACTTTCCAGAGATAAATATTGCAATCTCTCTACACGCTGTAAGAAATGATCTTAGAAGTAAACTGATGCCAATAAATAAGGCTCACGATCTTGAAAGACTTTTCAAGGCGCTTAAAACAATACCAGTTAAAGCTTCTCGTCGAATAACATATGAGTATCTTCTTATCGACCAGCTCAATGATGCTCAAGAAGATATTGATGGTCTTTGTGAGCTTCTCGTTCGCAAAGAATCAAAGATCAATATTATTCCATTTAATGAATATCCCGGTAGTGAATACAAAAGACCAAGTAACGAAAAAGTCGCCTGGTTTCAAAATGAGCTTCACGATCGAGGGTATACGTGTACGGTAAGAGTAACTAAAGGCGACGATATTCTCGCGGCCTGCGGACAGCTTAAAACTGAATTTGAAAAGTTAAATGTATGGGATGGAGAGCGTGTTTCGCCAAAAACTTACACCCCGATAAACTCATAGTCCAACTTGAATAATTTTTGAAATCATCTCTTTATACTTCATGCCTTTCGCCTGAGCAGACAGTGCAAACTCATCGGCCTTCGCAATATTTGGATTTGGATTAGCTTCAAGAACATAAACTTCATTTTCTTTTGTTACACGTAAATCAATACGTGCATAACCACTTAGCTCAAGGGCCTTATAAGTCTTCTTACAAATATGAGCGATCTTCTTTTCAAGTTCACCATCTAAGATGGCCTTAGACGAAGAAATACCTTTGCGCTCACGATATTTCTTATTCCACTTAGCATTTTCTGAGTATAACTCTTTGCCAGGGTTTTCGACTTTTTCAAACTTTAGCTCCCAAACAGGGAGTACATCGAGACGCTTATTTCCAATCACTCCAACGTAGAACTCTCTTCCCTCAATAAACTCTTCGACAATAACTTCACTATCATACTTATCTATTAAATAGGCCACTCTCTCATAGAGCTTCTCTTCGTTATTCACAACGCTCGCATTTGAAATACCAAGCGAAGCTTCTTGAAATAAGCATTTAACAATTAAAGGAAACCTTAGTTTCTTTGAAAGCTTTGTCGACTTAGATTTAAGGAAGTTTTGAAATTTTGGAGTTGGGATTCGGTGATAGGCCAAGAGTTTTTTCGCAAGAGACTTATCTCTTGAGATCATTAAACCTCTTGGGTTACAACCAGTATACTTCTGCCTAAGTAGCTCAAGGAAGCTTACAACATTCTGGTCAAAGAGCACTTCTCCATCAAACTCTTCGAGAAGATTGAAAATAATATGAGGCTTGTAATCATCAATCGTATCTTTAATAACACCAAGATCACTGTAAACACCAAGCCCTTTATAAGAAACTTTAAGCTCTTTCAGTGCTCTTAAAACATTGTACTCTGTTATCCATGGTTCATATTCAAAATTTTCGTGAGATTCATCAACAGACTCAGGAGGGACAAGGGATTTATGAAATAAAACAAGTACTCTTTTATCTTTTTTTAATGTCACATTATAATCCTATGTTTTCCATCAGATAAGAATTGCTTAGCATGTCCAATAACAAGAAGACTTAAGACATCTAGTTTATTTGCTCGCTTATTAATTCTAAGGCCTTTTTTTCGAGCATTCAATTCTAAATCTTTTAAAACATAGGAAAGATCGTATTTTTTTAATTTAGTTTCATATGCAACTTGATCAATCAATTCTCTTCGATACTCTTTTAGAGCAATTGAAAGGTCTTCTCCTGAATCGAAAGAGATCGAATCGAGCTGAGAATATTTGAATTTTCTATTTTTAATTTTCTTCTTCTGTTTAAAGTATTCACCTAATGATAGATCCAAAGACTTGAAGTGATCATAGAACATATCATTTCGATTGTTACTTCTCTTGTTCTTAAGTTGCTTCATCACACTATTGACATAGTTTAGTTTTGTCAGTGCTGGCCAACCTTCATATTTTGATTTCCACTGGCTTTTTGGAGTCAACCAAATAGCAAATGTTTCTGACCAATCTTCTTCAGGGTGAGCCTGAGCATAATTTTCACTTAAATGACGAACAAACTTTTTTGAATACTTCTTGAAGGTATATTGATCTGGATACTTTTCATTGTGATCCCCAAAAAGTTCAACTCTCCCAGCAATATCACGCAAATTAAAAGCGTTATCAATGACGTGTCCACACTCATGTCTTGAAAGCTTTAAAAAGTCTTCTTGCAACTCTCCCTCAATACTTCCACACAGTTCTTTTTCAAGCTCTATTAAGCGTGGATGAAATAAAGTAAATGGTACCGCAAAAGATGTGTGTCCATCAGGACAAAACCAATCATCACTTCCCCAAATTAATGGTCTCACTTTTAGATTCTTCTTCTCTAATTCATGATGAAGAATTTTAAGATTTTTTACAAGTCCACTCTCTTCAAAAGATATATTTAAGTCCTTAAGCTTGAGCTTAAGAATGGAGTTTTTAGAAATGGTCGATAAGTTGTCATAGGCCATGGCCAATTATAGCACCAAGCGATTAATTCTCCATAAATATGTAATAAATACAATTAATCTTTATGACCTAGATCATACTAAAATTAGCTGCTCTAAATCATATTAAAATGATGGAAAATCTCTTTGAAAAGTATAATAAGGCCCTACCACGCTACACTAGCTACCCAGCTGTTCCACACTGGAACGGTAAAGTTAGTCAGAGTATTTGGATAGAAAATGTAAACCATCATCTCTCCAAGTGCCCAGAAATTGATATCTATATTCATATCCCCTACTGTCAGCAGTTATGCTGGTACTGTGGATGTAATCGAGAGATTGCCAAGAGCTCAACAAAAGCTGATCCCTATATCCAAGCACTGAAGCGTGAATGGCTTTTCTTGCTTAGGAACCTAACAAGCTCACTTAATCTCAAAATAAAATCTATTCATCTAGGTGGAGGAACTCCAACTTTTCTTTCTGAGCAACAGCTTGACGAGTTGCTAAGTACATTCGAGCCTTTCCTCAGCAAGGACTTTATAGGTGCTATCGAGATTGATCCACGGACCCTTATGACTTCACAACTAGTTGTCTTAAAGAAGTATAATTTCTCACGGGCATCTCTTGGAATTCAAGATTTTGATGAGGAAGTGCAAAAACAAATTAACCGCATCCAGAGCTTCTCAGTTGTTGAAGATACCATTTCAAAGCTTCGCCAATATGGATTTACATCAATCAATTTCGATCTTATTTACGGCCTGCCGGCCCAGACGGTATCGACAATTGAGCAAACGATAAGCAGGTCCCTCTCACTTAATCCAGACCTCATTAGCTTTTATAGTTACGCTCATCTGCCAGAGAGAATAAAGAATCAACGCCTGATTAAGAAGGAGCTATTAAGCTCCTCAAGTGCCAAAAGAGAGCTATATGAAGCGGGAAGAGCAAAGCTATTAAATGAAAAATTCATTGAAATTGGACTTGACCACTTTGCAAAGAAGGGCAGCTATCTAGAAAAAAGTTTGAATGCAGGAAAATTACAAAGAAGCTTTATGGGCTACACTGATAAGAAAAGTGATATCCTTATCGGCTTAGGTGCTTCGAGTATTTCGAATACCACAAATACCTATAAGCAAAATGAAAAGGAAGTTCGCGAGTATATTCACCAGATCTCAAAGGATGGCGAAGCACGGATTACAACCTCTCACCTTCTTAGTGATCGGGATATTATACAGAACAAGAAAATTCAAGAACTAATGTGCACACAACGTTTGTCACCTGAGGCCTGCTACGAAAAACAAATTATTGATTTTATTCAAGATGGTCTTTTAGCTGTAGAGAGCGATCACTATAGAGTCACTAAAGTTGGTAATATTTTTTTACGTAATATTTGTGCAATTTTTGATGAATACTTAGAAAAGGCCAATGGGGCAACGAAATTCAGCCAGAGCGTTTAAGAACTGGCTGCAACTTGCTCAATAACTCTTATAATATTTCCAATTCGAGAAACCTTAATAATAAAATTAGCATCAGAGATTTTGGCTCGAAGATTTGATAAGTGTGTATTTACGGTACGGCTAGCAACATAAGAGTCACCCCATACAAAGAGAACAAGTCCATCCTTCGTCGGTGAAGAAGTACGATTGGTTAGAATATAAAACAACATTTTGTATTCGATATTTGTTAAAAGAATATCTTGTGAATTTATTTTCACTTTAAACTTATCACTCTCCATTTCAAGATTACCAAAAGAAATATTTTCGGTATCTTTCTCTGAACCACCGACTCCCTTTGAAGCAATTGATAGCAGACGATTTTTTATTCGCGCGGAAACTTGATTGTGTGACATTGTTTTAAAAAGAAAATCTTCCGGCATCAATTTCAAATGAGAAAGTACAGTCTCATCTCTTTCATCTGCAGAAAGAAATAGTATTGGGATATTTTCAATCTCATTAGTGTTTTTTATATCTTGAAAGACTTCTACACCTGACTTGCTTGGCATATGAACATCGAGAATAATAAGATCGGGCATAATTCTCTTAATATGATCTAAAACTGTTTTTGGATCATTATGAGTTAAAACATCGAACTCATCTTTGTGTTGCTCAAAGAAAACTTCACTGTAATCGACATTATCGTCGACAAAAAAAATCGTATATCTGTTCATCATATCAATAGTTTAGCTCATTTTTTTTAATTTTAAGAATCAAGAATTCTTGATTATTATAAATAAAACCAATTTAAGCTTGTAATGTATTGAAATTACGCACAAGTTTAGATAAATTATTAAGATTAAGGGAGAAAGGAAAAGAAAAAATGATTCAACTGAGTACTTTAAAAGAATAAATATGGAAGAAAATTCATTAAATGTTTATGGCGAGCAATTACGATCGTGTTCGATCAATCCTCTAACAGGTTTTTTCAGGGACGGTTGTTGCAATACATCTTTTGAGGATACTGGTGTCCATACTGTTTGCATTCAAGTCACACAAAGATTTCTTGAATATTCAAAAGCAGTCGGAAATGACCTCTCAACTCCAATGCCGCAATATAATTTTAAGGGACTAAGACCTGGGGATCATTGGTGCCTTTGTGCCGGAAGATGGGTTGAAGCCTATCAAGCCGGAGCAGCTCCAAAAATCTTTTTAGAGGCTACACATGAAGAAACCTTAGCAATTATTCCATTGAATCTCTTGGAAAAATTCAAGGCCTAATTTTAAGCCGCCTTCTTTATTTCGATGGCCGATTTCCAATACTCTAAAGTTTGACTACCAATCGAATGACTATTGTGTGAATAGACTTCACTCTCAAGATAGTTAAAAAGTTCGTTGGCTTCCTCTTCAAGGCCAAAGACCTTTAAAGAGTGAAGAACCCTGGTAATGCGAATATAGTTATGGTTGTACAGAGTCACCCAATTTTTAGCATTATAATCTTTTATTACACCAGCTGGCTTTTCTTGGTGAAATTTATGCTTAACTTTAAAGCCCCAAAAATTCTCCATTAAAAGTAAGGAGTGAAAAAGATTTTCTTGAAAGTCTCGAGATTTTAATGCTTCATTAATTTCAGATGGAGATACTTGCAAGCAAGTATCATTATGATTGCTCTTTAGCTCAATTGGGAATAACCACTGTATATAGTGATGCCTATTTTCAAGCTCCCAATCTGAAAAGTTCCAAATGTCTTTTAGGTAAAGGCCGTCTGGGTTAGGTTTTGCATTTGTATAAAACTCAAGTAAGTCACTCATAGTAATCTCCACACAATGCTTTAATTACTTCTATTATACAATGACAATTAAAAATACATTTCCATAATATTGTCAGAAAATTTTAATACAATTAGGATAACCCTATAATCTTCCGCCACAGTCAGGCATTGAGGCGTCATATGGATTTTGAACATCGACCCCTTTTTGCGTATTTTGAACCCACTTCTTCCTAACCATCGGGCAATAGTAAGCTTGATATTTCTCACCGAGATCATACTTATTGATAATTTTTACGAAGTAGATATTGGCCAGACCGTATTGTTTTTTATTCTCTTCCTGAGTTTGCTTAGCGCTTATCTTTTCAAGTGATTCACGAACTTTTAAAAGATCGGAATCAAGAGCCTTTTCTTTATTCGTAATGCTAAACTTAAGTAATTCTTTAGTAGCATCTTCAACAGCTTTTGCATTATACGAGAAGAAAGAGTGATGAAGAGATTCGTTCTTTTCTAAAACTTTTAACATTAAATTCTTAGCCTCTAGGCTAAGCTTCTCTTTACCTAGTACTGATATCGACAAAAATGTCACGAGAATACAGAATAATTTCTTCATTGATTTTTCCTTCTAAATTTTAGGATCACACCTTCATCAGTAGTTTCTAATTGTGGATTTGTTGAGTCAAAACCATCGCGAATCAAAAAGCTTCGTGAGAATGAAGAAGTAAAACTACTATTGTTCGTTTTAGCTTCTAACTTTCCATTAATTAAAATTACACCATCATTAATACTAATCGCAATACTATCACGATCGAGATTTCTGGATTTTATTTCAACGATATAATGAGTAGCTGAATAACTTTCATCGACAAGTAAATCAGGCAATTTCTCCATCTGATCTGAAGCAATATTTGCCAACGAAGTTGAAAGTAAACCTTCCGTTGAGACAATATCTTTTCTTTCTTTAGCGACTGGCACTCTTCTTTCGTCCCCTACAATATCTGTAATGTTGAGGATAAGAAGAATTAAACAAATCACAACGAATAAATATGTAAAAGCCTTGTTTCTATTCACAAATAATCCAATATCTCTGATACTATTTAGAGTATTAAAACGTAATCGATATCAATCGACAAGGAGTATTCATTTTGCAAAGCAAAACAAAAGTTGCCATCTTCTGGAGTGGTGGAAAGGAAAGTGCTCTGTCACTAAATAGAATTCTCAAAGACCCACAGTACCAAGTCGTAACTCTTGTAACTACTTTAAACAGAGAGTTAAATGAAGTACCGTTTCATGGAGTTAGTGAAATTCTAATTTCAAATCAAGCTAAATTACTAAATCTTCCAATACTAAGAGTTTATATCCCATCGGAATGTACAAATCGAGAATATGAAGAAATTTTTAATCGTTACTACTCTCTTTTAAAACGCAAGGGTGTTGAATCGATTGTCTTTGGAGATATCACTCAACAGGAGATTCGAAACTATCGAGATCAGTTATTAGAGAAAAATTCTCTAAGTGGAATTTATCCGTTATGGGCCATGAGCAGCGAAGACGTCATGTCTGAATACTTACAAAGTGGTTATCGTGCAATTATCACAGCTGTGAATGAAGATTTTCTCTCTCTTAGCTTTCTTGGTAAGGAGCTAAACCTAGAGCTTATTGATAAAATCAAATCTCTTGATACAAATCTTGATATCTGTGGTGAAAATGGTGAATACCATACTTTCGTAGTCTACGGACCAGGCTTTAAACAAAGGGTTCCCTACTCTAAAAACGTCACAACGACACAAGGTCCATATACTGTTTGTAAATTAAGAGAGGCCTAATGGAACCTTTTAAGAACTTATTTAATAATGATAGTGTCAAATTACTCTCTTCATCTATTGCAAGAGAAAATAAAAATTTTGACCAACTACAATTTAATAAGAATGTCTTAAAAGAAATCTCGAATCTTGAGCTCAAAGACAGAGTGAGACTAATAGCTAATTGTTTTCATGAATCTTCAAATCAACAATACACAGAAAACTTAAAAACAATAACCTCTTGCATAATAAATTATAATTTATCAGGTTTTCAACTTTGGCCATTCTCTCAATATGTTGAAAGCTTTGGTCTTAAACAAAGTAAAGTACTTCAAAAGTCATTTAAGGTGTTGGAACTCATTACCGAGAAATTCACAAGTGAGTTTGCAATTAGGGATTACATCAATACATATCCAACACAGAGCTTTTCTTTTCTTGAAAAATGTTCAAAATCAAAAAATGAGCATTTGCGAAGATTTGCAAGCGAAGGCTCGAGACCATCACTGCCATGGGGAAAGAAAATTACAGATATTAATCAGCTCAAAATCTTTAGTTCTCAAGTTCTCGAAAGTCTTAAAAATGATCAATCTGAATATGTCAGAAAGAGTGTTGCCAATCACATCAATGATTATAATCACATTGATCATAGCTTTAGTTTGGATATTTTAGAAAAGTGGAGTAATGAAGGAGTTAATCAAAAACTAATTCGACATGCACTTAGAACATTATTAAAAAATGGTAATCCTAGGGCCCTAAAGATTATGGGCTATCGTGCGCCAAAAGACATTTCCGCTGCCATTACTTCCTTAGATGCCAAAACAATTATTGATGGACAGTCGGTTGGAATGAAAATTGAAATTACAAACTTGGGAACTAGAGATCAAAATGCACTTATTGATTATATTATTCATTATCCCAAGAAGAATGGAAAATACACGACCAAGGTTTTTCGACTCAAGGACACTGTACTCAAGGCTAAGAGTAAGCTACATATCGATAAAATCATTTCTTTTAAAGTTGTAACAGTAAGAAGCCATCACCCAGGTAAATACTTTATTGAACTTCAAATTAATGGTAAATTATTTAACAAGAAGAGTTTTATTTTAAATGAAAAAAATTAGCGTAATATTTTCAACATTCAATGAAGGAGGTAATATTTTTTTTAAGAATTCTCTCAAATCCTTAAAAAATGATCCTTCGATAGAAATAATTGTCATCGACTATGAAAGTACTGATGATACCGAAACTCTTTGCCTCGATAATGACGTAATTTTTATAAAGACGAATTTAAACTCAAGAGCTCGAAGACTTAAACTAGGACTTAATTATGCATCAGCTCCAATGATCCTCTTTCATCATCCACGAAGTACCATTGAGCCATCGGGTATCGAGAAATTAAAAAAGTTACATCTCTCAAATATATGGGGTGGATTTACCCACCAATTTGATCATGATTCTTTAGTGCTAAAATTTACATCCTGGTATTCAAATCGAGTGAGAGGGTATATCAGAGGTATCCTCTACCTTGACCATTGTATCTTTTCTTCGCGAAACTTACTCAATAATATAAATTTTCCAGAGGTCGACATATTTGAAGATACGATCTTAAGTAATGAACTTAGGGCAATAACTCCACCAATAATTCTCCCGTTTCAAAGCTTAACATCTTCGATTCGCTTCACAAAAAACGGACAATTCAAGCAAGCTCTTCTCAATCAAGTGATGAAGATTTGTTTCTATCTCAACATTGATCATAAACTTATGAACAAAATCTATGAGTTTGGCATCAATCTCAATTCAAAATATTAATATCTACAATTCTTAGACAGTCAAAAGATCTTAACAATCTATTTAAATTCTATTTGCATCTAAAGAGTACAATGAGAAAATAGGGGGCATTATGAATAACAATATAAAGGAATGGGCACCTATTGTGGCACGATCCGTACTAGGGGCAATATTTTTAATTAGTGGAACAAATAACTTCATGAGTTTTTTACCTGAGCAGCAATATACCGCGGAAGGTTTAAGCTTTATCGTCGCACTTAAGGAATCAGGCTATCTTTTCACATTGATTAAAGCGATGGAAGTCCTCTGTGGATCAATGTTGCTATTTAATCTCTTTACACCTTTTATAATGATTATCATTGCTCCAATCATCGTTAATATATTTCTTTTCGAATTAATGCTCAGTGATTCCTACATGATCCTACCAACTGTACTCGTTGCACTTGAAGCATATCTTTTTTATGAGCATAAGAACTTATTCATATGGTTGTTTAAATATCAAGTTCACACACATACAAATGACTCCAAACCTCCT
>Ga0100393_10004197_pt1 | contig 13333 bp, 10 predicted proteins | sample CryGeymeta201517_FD_81546 | JGI IMG/M metagenome (GOLD analysis project Ga0100393, IMG submission 81546) | Groundwater microbial communities from Crystal Geyser aquifers in Utah, USA - Crystal Geyser metaG 2015-17 | ecosystem: Environmental > Aquatic > Deep subsurface > Groundwater | place... | reverse complement strand
TTCAATATCCCTGAATTGGTGATCACTAAATCGTCAAACAAGCCCGGGATATGGATATCCCGGAAAATTGGATACACAGCCCCGGGATTTTTTCATATCCCGGGAATGGTGATAACAGATGAGAGGATGAGAGGTTTTAATCCATACAATAGTACAGTAGGCACAGTACAGCAGTGTACAGTGCAGTGCATCTTGCAGGAACAGCATGTAAATTATCTTGCTACTAGTAGGCTTTTTTTGTTCGAGTGCTTCTCTCGAGATAAAAACGGAGGTCAGTAGAGTTGGGGTTAGCCAATCGAAGGAGACAACATACATACATCATCTTGCTACGCCCACAAAAAAGATTGTGGGACGACGACGCTCTGCATAGCCTATTGGCAATTTCATTGACACGGGAATCGGCACAACACACAGTCATGCCTTCTACCTACTTACTTAGCCACAGAAATACTTTCAGCCTACGTACTCATCTATAGTAGCAAAAAAAGATGAGCAAACTAGTCTATATGCCCAACCGAGAACGCTCGGCTTCGGCATCTGCTCGCATAATTTGATGGGCTCTCTTCAAAAGATGTCGGTATTCCTCTTCGTCCATGCTCATGCTGAGTAGAAATTCAGTGCATTGCTCCATGTATTCCTTGTTCAATTCTCCCATCAGCGAAAAACGGGCGAAGGACACATCCCAACGCTCCTCAATTTTTTCAATCTCGTCTAGAAATCGAATCTTGCCCAGTGGATCGAACGAGTCGTACTTGCCACCAAACTCAATCAGGGAGCTGTGGTCTCGACACAGTGCTTCGTATTCTTCCTTGACGACGTCATTTTCCAGTGCCTCGGGATCAAACGGTTTGCTGGTGATTTGCTCGGCTGCTGCCATGGCAGAAATAGACGGAGATGCTTTCTCTTCTTGTTGGGCCTGATCCATCATTTTGGACAAATCCAAATCGCGTGGAGGCATCGGCGGAGGCGTGTTGTCGGCCATGGCCCTCATACATCCTGCCTGCCATCTCATCATACTGCCAACACTCTCTAGTGACATGCCGTGATTGGACAGGTGTGCCTGAGTGAGCTTGGCATACTCTTTCGTCTGAAAATCAGGGCTTATCTTTAGGCGAGTGACAATGTTTCGCCATTGATCTACCGCCTGATCAATGCCTGCTGCCACAGATCGTAAGCGTTCTGGTTCGGGGGTAACACCATTCTGCAAATCTAATTGAAACCTCGTCATTTCGGTAGCAAAATCTGGACTCGTGCTTTGTATTTCGTCCATCTTGGGATCTATAGCTTCCGCAGCCTTGCTTCGAAAAGGACAGAATGATCCAATGGGGGTCAATGCCATTTCCAGGCGTGAATTGGATGCTCCTGCTAAATAATAAAAATTAGTTCTGACGGTACTGCCCAAAAACGTTGAAAAGCCATTAACAGCATTCAGTGCTAGCAGCAGCACCCAAACGATAGTTATTTGCAGAGTCATCTTTCTATTATGGCTGGTGCTGTTTCTTATCTGCATTCTCGACAACTGGGTCTGTCGTTAATTTTCGATGAGATATACAAAACAGTCAATAGTCTCATGTCGCATGTCTCATGTAGGACGACGGACGACTGTGATTTTTTTGTGGCTCGAAGTATTTGTTATCTATTATCTTCAATCCTATTAAGCTCCACGTGGCACTCGTGTCGGGATTCGATTCAACTGGTACTATCCTAGTCCACTTTCTCCAAACCGGCGGCGCTTGCAGCAATAAAAAGCAGTGTCAATATTGAGTTACTGTAGTACTAGCTAGTCGAAGATGGTCTTAGTAACTAGAAAAAAAGCGAAGTCACGGGGGTGCTAAAATCATCTTGCAAGCTCCACCATCTTCCGAAAGTTTCATATTGCGAAGACGTTGCACTCCCGGGGGAGCCGTGCCTTGACGGAGTCCTTCCTCCTCGTCGACGACGTCATCTTGTTCAGCCGCAGCCATCATGTGCCATATATCCGCCAGTGAAGATTCTTCTGGTGGGAAAATCACAATGGCCTTCCGACCATCTTGTGTCGGCATGGTGAGAAAATAGGAACCAAGAGAAATTGATAGGGCGTTGGTAGATCCTGCCGTAAGTGATCGCGGAATTGCCATAACACCACTGGCATGCTCCAGGTCTCGAGAACACCGATTCAACAATTCTAGTATGGACGAGAATGCTCGTTTGGAGGATGACTTTTTCGATCCCTCCTGTTGGCTCGACTTTTCGTATTCAAATGCAAATCCCTTTATCCGACACTGCAGCAAACTCTTGTGCCTCTTCTTGCGAAGACAAGTAGAGAGAAGATGAGATTGGGTTTTGGGCAACGAGGATGAAAAGGCGTGCAATGATCCAATGACGAGGGCCTGGTACGACCAGCAAGTTTCTGGGACCAGCAGATTGCAAACAATCTCGATCACGCCTTGAAAAACGTGATCGGCATTTGCGGTAGGAAAACCGTTTACGATGCAGCCCAAGAGTTTTGTGGCTTCCCAGACTAGGTGCGCCAAGCTTGTACCGTTGCTAGACGAAGAAGCAGCGATGACCGATAGAATAGCTTTGCCTGTTACTGTTTGCAAAAGTTCAAAGACTAGGTTCGTCTGCGTTTCCGTCAAAAGAGGCGCCTTACTCTTGCGCTCACAGTTCGTCTTGAGCAGTCGAAGGAGGGAACGGCCAAGACTTGCCAACACGATCAATTGCTTCGGATCCATGTGTTGGCTTTTTCCGTCGGCGGATGCCTTTTTCCACAGTGAAAGATACCAGGAAGCAACGGCGTGTTGGACCTCTGCAAAATCCATTCCATCAGAGACGTCGTTCTTAAGATTGGCAGGATCTTCCCGATGGATCGCTTCCAACAATGCAAGGACCAAGATTGCTGTGTTGGCAGTTCGCAGACCAAGCTTCTTCGACCGGCAGTTTTCTCCAGTAAACGATTTTATCTGCAAGTGGAAACGTTCGATGTCCACTGCCAAATTGGGTATTATCGATGAGGGCAGTCGTGACAGAACTGTGCCAACGATTCGGGCGTCTTCCGAACTCCATTTCTTATTGTTGGAAGGCGATGATCGATTCTCTTTCTTGTCTTTGCCATTTCGATTGCGCTTTCGTCTGATCAGATCAAATTTCAGGCGTATCTTTGTGACATATTCCGCTCGGATACATTACTGCAACTGCCGAGACACGGGAGCCGAAGATTTCAGCAAATTTCGTAGCACCACAGCAAGCGCGGAACGATGACAAGTGCGAGTGCGAGCATCGAAAAGTAGCTTCACCATCAAGACAACAAAAGAGGGACACTGGATGCAACTATCAGATTGAATCTGAGAAAGACGAATTGCGTGGAACTCGATGACGGCATGAACGCATTCCCGGGTAAGTGGGTGCTGGAGTACAGTGCTCTGTTTGTTGTCGTTGACGGGCAAAAGCCAGCGCATGACCAAACGATGCAAGGAGGCGGCACCGCGATCTATATTAGTGGTCATGCACGGAGCACGAGTCTCGCAGTGAAACAAGGCATCCGAAACACAACGGAGACAATTATGCAACAACTGGTCCAGCGGAGCCGTAACAGCAGTTTCCGACATTTTGGCACCAAGTAATGCTTGTGAAGCAAATAGATGGTGAATTGTTGGAAGATTTTCGAACAACAAATGCTCACAAACCGTCAATACCAAGTTGACAGTGGCCTCTTCATTCCAAAAGGAAAGAACATCTTCCGACGTGATCGGTTGGTGCAGTATTTGCAGTAATGCATTTGATAGAGTTTCCATTTTTCCAATATAAAAGGCATCTTTCAATAGACGTGATGCTTTGCTAGTAGCCGGTAGATTGTACGTTATTGCATGTTCCGTTGAATGCTTCAAGCCAAGAAGAAGTTTGACGTGAACACGTTGAAATTGAATTCCAACCTGGTCAGCCACATCATTTTTTGTGTTTGCTTGCATCACAAGACACGAGATACACTTTTCTGCTTTGGTTGCGATCTTGTGACAGGCATTCAGGAAATCGAAAGATGGGTGTCTGTGGTTGACCGCAGCTGTTGGAATTCCCCGCAAACAAAGCATCAAGCTAAGAATTTCTTTCATGACAAAATCTTCTAGACGTTGATTGTATTCCATTGCAATTTTTAGAACCGTGAACATGCGAGTCATGAAAAAGGATGCAAGCTTAATTTGTCGTGGGTGCATGTGGATCGGTAGGCCGCCAGTAGTGGCGGTCAATAAGCCTACAACTTGCTGCAAGAAATCCTTCACAATGGCCACCAATCCTTGGAGAGCATCCTGTAGCAATTCGGGTGCCAATTGAGATGCCAATGGTCGGAACAAGGCTTCGAGGGTTTTCCACAAGGCACACAGCAAATCAGGTCGATGAGTTAAAAACAAAGACTTGGTGCGCAGTAGAAATGCCACAAGAAAAGTCACCACCTGAGGAGCATGGTAGCTGTCGTGAATGGGACCCGTAAAGTAATTATTGTCTTGGTCCACCTGACTATCCACGTCGTTTTCGCTTTCGCTTTCGCTTTCGCTTTCGTTTTTGCGACGTTCATGCCATTGTTGTAAACAATTCGTCGTTTTAGATGTCAGGGATTGCAACAAGTCTAGTATTATGGGCGTCGTTGCAGGAGCTAAAAGTTGTGGAGACGCCACGAGCAACTGCAAAAAGCGGACTGCCATCCCCAAACGAGAAATGAATTCCAATGACGAATGCTGTTGCTGTTGTTCTTGTGTCGTGTTATCATTGCCAAAAGCCCCCAGGTAGTTGTCATGTTGCAGCAAAATGGGTAGTGCCGATTGAAGCACTTCTACCGACGGCAATGGTTCTTGTGACAATACAAAGGCAACTTCGGGACAGGGACACTGCTTCGATCGGAGACATGACTTGACGGATGTCTTTTGTAGCTTTTGATAGTCCCGATGGAGAGACAATAAAAGTTTTGCAACTTCTGAGCTTGGTGGATTTGTGTTCTTGCTAATGGAGGAAGCATCAGAAGGGTGACTTGGTGATAATGAACGGTGGTGGAATGCTTCTGTTGGAACAGGAATTGAAGTGGATGAAGTTTTCGATTCTGATATCGAATCCGAAAGAGCCATCTTTATTGCGATTTGGTTGCTTTTGCCGTCATTGTCTGCTTGAACGGGAAATGTCTGATGGTGCTGTGGTGCTGCTGATGGCGCTGCCGATGGTGCTGCCGATGGTGCTGCCGATGGTGCTGCTGGTGGTGCTGCTACTGCTGGCGGCGGCGACTGTGGTTGAGTTTTGCTTTTGTTGTACGGATTGGATACTGCCACAACTGATGCCTTGTTGTCGCCATTGTCATTTGTCTCGGCTAATGGTATTCGCTTGTCGCTGTCGTGACTCATGATGTTGATTGTACGTTTGTTTCGGTGTGCCGGTGATGAGTCGTTTATTTGGGCATCATTATCTTTTTCAGCTTTAGTATTTGTGGAAGATTTTTTTAATTCATTTTTATGTTGGCAATGACAAAACCCGTCAAATTAAAATTCAACTTCAACTCAGGACTCAAAACCAAGACCACCACCTCCCAGCTAGACTAGTCTACTAGACCTTTTACTTTATTAGCTAGAGACTCTGTTCCAGGCTCAAATACCGTGTACATCAGAGAAAGACGGATGAATGACATTTGCACTCCTAGTCTCTCTAGTAGTCTTGCATTTTTACTTGGATTCACACTGTATTTCTATATTCACGTAAAAACCTGTAGTATCTATCTTTATTAGTTTGGAGCTCCCCGTAATGCCGACTCGTCTTGAGCCGGCAAATCGTCATTATTTGCTTCCAATGAATCTCCTTCTGTCGCATTTTTGTCGGGATCCGGAACAGGAGTTGTGATTACTTCTTCCGTTTCGTCTTCACGGGGACCGTCCTCTTCAGAATTCTTGGTTGCAATCACGTCTGTCGAATTTGGGGATGGTTCTGCTGTCGTGTCAGCCTCCACAGTTGTACTTTTCTGTTTGTCGTCACTATCATTCGTAGAGGTAGACTCTTTCTCGGCAACAACGCGGTCGTCTGTGCCTGGTACAGCTTTCCTGGCATCAGCTAGAATCATCTCCTCATTGTTATCATCACTGTCATCTTTATGATTGGTTTCCTTGGCTGGGGATACTTCCACAGCGGTTGTTTCCTTTGTGATAGCTGCTTCAGGAATCGTTTCCTTCGCAGAGTCAGTGGACTGGAAAATGTCCATAGCATCATCTTCTTCACCAAAAGTAGCCTCTTGTTCCTCGTCATCGCTCATGGCAGCTGCATTGGTTGCTAGCTTTGGTTGGCGGGAAGGAGTTGGGGCGGTTGTACCCGTGGTAGTATTTGACTTGGAAGCGCTCTCAATATTCTGCGACATGCTACGAGTCGTTGGTACTTCTTGTTGTTCTTCGGGTGCCTCATCTTTGCGAGAAATAGTAGATGGTTGCATCATCAAATCATCATTATCATCGTCATAGCCATGTCCACCGTGAAGTCCCATCTTCAAACCTTCGTCCAACTCCTGCAGCATTTGTTCGGCCTTTTCACGCCCGTACAAACGCTCCAGATGTTCGTTGCGAAGGTTTTCTCGCGTATGCTGCAAAAAGTCCTTGATTTCTTTCTTCGAGCCCAATTGTTCAATTTTCAACAAGACATCTTCAAAGGCCATGCTGGGAAACAAGTCGGTGCAGAAATTGTGGTAGGCGTTCACCAAATTTCGAGAATAAGCCGCTGCTGCCACAATATCTCGCTTCTTGTTTGGGCGGGGTTTGTATTTCAGTTTTTTCTTGAATTCAATCGGAATTTTCATCAATCCATCGGCCCCCGTAAGGTCCGTGGTCAGCAGTTGTGGACGAGGCTTTTTGAGTTTCTTCTTCTCCTCCTGGGCCAGAGCATCGGCAATGTCCTTTTCGGATTCTTCCGCAGACTTGCGCTTGCGATTATCTGATGAGGGCCCTTCTTCTGCTTCGCCGAATTTTTCCGACAGACGACGTTCTTCGTCGTCCTCCTGCTGCTGCTGCAAGCGTTGCTCTTCGGATTCTTCTTCATCTTCCGAATCATCGTACAAACGACTACTGGTAATACGTGTCTCGTTAAAGGAGGTTGACACGCGGCGGGGTCCGTCGTTTTGGCGACGAGAGGCTGCTAGGCTCATAGTGTAATGTGATAGTTCTTGCAAGTATAAGTAAGTGTCGTGATATTTATTACAGTATTTTGTGTGTGGGAAAATGGAAGAAGACAGGTTTTAACTAATAAACAGCAGCATTGCCTCCAGAGTTTTGGCGCGAAAGTTAAAAAGTGAGCGACATTCAATCGCGACAAACATAGGGTTGAGGTTGGTTGTGTACATTGTTGTTTCCTCGACCAGGTAGGGTCTAGTCTAGTCTAGTAGTAGTCCAGTAGTAGTAGCATGACAATGATAGTAACTCGAGTACTCGTGTACTCCACGTTTGAAGGAACGTGGATGTTTGATTCATCTCATGGACGAACGTAGGGCACGATCATGCACGACGAGTTGCACAAAATTTGTAAACCCTATTGAGCAGTGATGACCATGCCTCATACCATCCGAGGATGATTCTGTTTTGGCAGCCCTCGATGGCATGTTGCACTTGTTGCGTACGACCGGTCCGGAAGAAAAAGGTCCAAGATATTGCACGATGCTCGATACCAAATTCAATAATAAGCAAGCATCTGGTCTCTGGTAGTAGCACATGAATGAAATAATGCTTGTTGCAACCTGCAGTTTCGTGGACGAACACCTGGGTGTTATGAATAATATTTCCAGGACCTTCCTGGCACATTCTTCGGGTACACAGTAGCTAACACTGTCATCAGAAGGTATCGGAACTATCGCAACCATAATATGAATAAATATTTTTTCTACCTTTATTGATTTTTGTGTGTGCTGGGATCAAGTAAACAAAGCGATGCACACTTCCTAAGTAAAATTTTGCTTGGGCTGTCTCACTTGTTTTACAATTTGATTCTGGAAAAAAGATTTGTAACATTCATTCATTCTGAGGCAATTTCCAGTGTCTGCTAACGCCTACCAAGCAAGAGTTCGTGTGCATTTCTTAGATGGTACTTCCAATCACATAACCAGTATAGGCACTGAATAAATGCCACAATGAATGAAACACAATATAGGGCACGCCTGCTTCCCAAACCCAGCACAACCCCAAAGAGGTAATAGCAAGAGCACCACCACCCAGTGCTTCTAGTGGTATCTGGTGGGCGTTAAACAGCTGAATGCTGCCCACCAAAATTGCCGAAAAGGCAAAGATGTAGTCTACGAGCAAGGCCAGCCGAACAATTCGTGATTCTCCGAATTTTAATTGGGTATAGTGATAGCAAAAGCTGGCAAGGCAAGCCAATTCCGTTAACGCTCCCAAGAAAGAATTGCCTTGGGACACTAGCAAGATTCCTGCCAGGCCATAGGCAATATTGGTGGCCAGAAAAGAAATTCCAATAGGCGTTGTTTCATCTTCAGGTTCCAGATTTGCGTAGGACAAAGCCCAGCCTCCCGTCGCATCGTCTAATGCATCCGACAGTGGCGCAACTATTTGTTCCAAACTAGCCGTGTCTGGTGGCGACAGCGAACTGGCTAGCGAACCAACTTGGGCAGCCAAATTGAGTCGTATGTCTTCTCGCTTTCCCTCTTGTTCGTTCAGTGGTTCACCTTTCTTGGGCCACATCATGGAAAGGGCCGTGGAAGATGGTAGCGCAGGAAATGAAAATTCCGGTGTCTTTTGGGCAGGAGATATTATGCTCAAAGTCTTTTGGGGCACAGTGCGCTGAACGACTGGTGAGAATCCATTGATCGTGGACAGGGTCAGGATCGATAGAAGACATTTTGGTAATATATTGTTGGCTGTCATGGTAGAGGAATTATGAGGGAACAGATAGAGAGAGGTACGGAAATGTGTGACTATCTCTTGGAGGGTTGAGAATATGATGCGGTTATTAGAGGATTGACTGCGGTGCTGGTTGAATTGAAGGAAAAATAATGAACTTAGGCTACTGAACGAACTGTAGTTGTTCTGATGTTGCATGCGTAAATTGATGATTGTTTTGGTTCAGCACTCGGCGTAGTGCAATCGTATTGCCTTCGATTGCGTTCGATTTTTGAAATCATCCAATCACAAACTCACCTTGAAACGTGGCTTTTGCATCAATCGTATTTTCTGGTCGGGTGATAGCAAGACGTCCTTCCGTAGTCCGTATGTGACAAAGAAAGATTTTTGTTGTGTTTATTATTATTTCGAATTATTACTGTATTATTTAGTGGGTGACCGGCAGCCGAGGAAGCAACTCTACAGATGAACGAAGGCTGCATTTATCGTACATTACAGCTATCCCTCCGTGAAATACACCTGTGTTCTGTTAGCATTGACTTGGATAATGTCGAGCGCTTCGTATTCCTCTAAACAGGTTTGAAGCTGCTGCGAAGTAAACCCTTTTCTCAGAACCATGGCTTCGCACATTTTCAATTCCACTTGCTTGGTATTGGAAACTGTGGCATAGTCGCGAATAATATTAAAAATTCTCGACATGACATCTTCCCGGCCACGTTTGCGGCCACCCCCAGTGCCGCCGCCATCATCGTCAAGGCTTGCTTTGCTCATGTGCGTCAGGCGAATGGCCTCGTCGACGTCTTCTCGGGCGACATAGTCAGAGAAGCGAAGACGCGCCAAGGCTTGGCTTAAACGGAGGATGGACAACAGTTGACGAGCTGTCATAACTGTCTGATCGCCATCGCTGTTGCTTTTCTGGGCACCGGGGCGATCTGACATGCGCAGTGTCACGTAAGCTTCCACCACATAGGGTGCCACATCTGGTGGAACGACAGGCTGATGTCTTCTAGCTCTAGAAATGTACTCCCTCATGACTCGAGGCGGGACAAAGTCTTTGCTACTCTGCTCTTCCTCGTCGTTCGCGTCGTCCATATCGTCATCGTCCGTCGAAGCCTTTGCAGAATCTGTCTTTTCTACGAGACCTTCGTTTTGATGCACCATGGTGACATGACGCGCTAAGGCCATGTCGCGGTCAACATCTGCGATATCCAACACTAGAAACAGGAGATCAAATCGACTCAAAAGCGAGTTGGGAAGATTCACGTTCTCGGAAAGTGACTTGCGCCGATTATACCGACTGTAAAGAGGATTGGCTGCTGCCAAAACGGCGGCTCGTGCGTTCAACGTGGCAACGATTCCTGCCTTGGCAATACTGACCGTCTGTTGTTCCATGACTTCGTGAATAGAAGTTCGGTCAGCTTCATCCTGTTGTAGAGTTGTAATTATGAGAATGTTGACTCTTAAAATACTGAAATAAAACAGAAGACAAAACAATTACGTACCATTTTGTCAAATTCGTCAATGCAGCAGATACCTCGATCTGCGAGCACCAAAGCTCCTCCCTCCAGGGCCATTTCACCCGTGGTTGTGTCTTTGGTGACGGCAGCGGTCAAACCTACTCCCGAAGAACCTTTGCCTGTCGTGTAAACGCCACGAGGAGCAATCGAAGCCACATGTTTCAGCAATTGCGATTTGGCCACGCCTGGATCTCCCATAAGACACACATTAATATCACCACGAATCTTCATGCCATCTGGTAGCTTTCGAGTACAGCCGCCGACCAACTGCAGTAGCAGAGCACGCTTAATATCTTCGTGACCGAAAATTTCGGGAGCAATGGAAGCTGCGAGCTTTCCCACGGGATCTTCGTCCGTGGCAATGTCCATGATATGGGCGTCCAGTTTGATGCTTTCCTCTTCCGATAGGGAATCGACCATGGATTCATCATAGGACTTCTTGTGCACCACAATGTGCTGGGCTTCCAGGTAGGTGGTAGAAATCAATCCTGCCTTCATGGCACGGAAGCCACTTTCGGCAATACGACGAGGCAAAAAGATACCATCAATTGTAACAATATCTCCGGGAGATGTCATTCGGGTTAGCTCTCCTCGACAGTACACGCCCATACTCCGGGGAACATGTCCCATGGGCACTTGATTGGGCAATTCTTGCAATTTCAGCTCCTGAAACTTCACAAACTTGCTGCCACGCGTTTGCAAGTGTAAGGTATCCACACCTCCGCCTCGTCGTTGCTGGCAATCCTGGGAGGGACAGTTCCGTTGGGGCATGAACTCCCTTTTGTTTTGAATGACTTGGTACACTTCGCATCCGCAAGCGTCGCAATAGTACGTGGCCACCGCACAACAGGGTTTGACATCGGAACAGCGAACAATCATACCGCGAACTGTAACAAGCTTTCCCATGGATCGAGAACGAATATCGCGCAAGGACAGTCCCGTCAACTCGCCCCCGGCGTAGGGTCCATCCCTGGTAATCTGTTGATTGATAAAGGGAAAGTGTGCACCTCGTCTTCCCAGGGGCAGGATGCGAATTTCGTAGCGGCGCATAAGATCGGCAGGAAAGGCTTCCGTGGCGCCTGCAGCATCGCCACCATTGTTGTTGTTGTTGTTGTTCTGATTCATTTGAGCAGGATCGTTCATAATGCCATCGTTGCCGTCTCCGTGTTGTTGTTGCCGTTGTTGAGCTCGTGCTTGCTGAGACACCTCCTGCTGTGCCAATCGCTGATCGTGCAAGATATCAAAGGTATCGCGGTGGCCGTGAGTGTGAGCGTTTTCCGATTCTTCCATATTCTTGAGCGCATCGTCAATTGTTCTGGCAAATAATTCCTGGTACCGAACAGCATTTTTCGAGGCTCGTTCGGCCAGATCTCCGCCCTTGACACTGTCCCAAATGACCAACTCGGAAAGAGGAACTTCCAAAATAAACGTCTTGCTGGTATCTTCAAAGTAATACCGGTCCGTGATGCGTTGAAGGAGAGGTAGATAGCATGGCTTTCGCACGACATTGCGGGAGGCGCCATCCGCGACGGGTTCCATCATGACATCATCATCATCGTCATCATCATCATTGTTAAAAATTTCTGGTACCTCTACCAGAATGGTGTGCTCTCTCAAAAAGGAAGCGAATGTTTCTGTTTGCGTAGAAGAAGAAGAAGAGAAAAAAAGAGGAGGGTTAAGATTTAAGATGAACAGAATAAATAAATACGTTGTGAATAACGTTGATATAACATTAAGAAGTCTTCAACCCACCTTCATCTTGATCATATCTGGGAAAGTTGCTGCGCAAGAGATCGCCAACGGTATCTTGGGTTTCTTGGGTGGCCATGGTGACAGTTTTACTTTTGGCTTTACTTTTACTGTATCACTGTATCGTTGTACTATCGTTGTTGCATCTATCGTTACTGTGTTCGTTGTTTGTTGAGAACGAATAATAATGGAAGGATTTTGTGGCGCCAATCCGTCATTGGAGGAAGTTGGAAGCGCGGAAAATATGACGGTTATTAGACGGGTAAATATTCAAGTCACCTACGGGACTGTTGGCAGCCATTCTCATTTTGGACCGATCATACAAAAACTTCCGAGCAATTTTTTTATTAACATTGTAATTAGTAATTATCAACAATCAACAGAGTACAACATCAAAAAATTGCAAGAACACAATAGTGCAGAAACAACAACAACTACTACCACAATGATCAATACAACAGAAATCACGGAGCAACAACAACAGCAGCAGGAACAGTTACAGCAGGTAGAGGATGATATCGTTACCGTATCCCCTCAAAAACCTCTGGTTCCAACGACTTCAAACATAGTAGTTTCTGTCATGCCGCAGAAACGACGAGAGGCCATGTGGGATCGACTTCGGTTGGAGTTAACTAAGGCCTTGCCCGACCTTCCGCAAGTCCCGACTATACTAGAGTCTATTCGAGGCATTTATTTGCATCACAATTTCCGCAATTTAGACGTCTTGACTAGTTTATCCCTCTTGGCACTCGTGCAAAGTCACGACACTAATAGCAGCTGTGGTTTTGACAAGAACAACAACAACAACAACAACAACAACAACAACAACAACAACCTGCCATCTTTCATCGGTCCTAGCTACAGTCAACATGTTCTGACACTGGCACGATGTCTAGCTCAGCCGCTTCCTAGGTATACAACAAAACTGGCGCTTCTCCGAACACTCGTGACGTTTCGAACTCCCAACACTGCCGGATGGCAATTGCGTGATTCCATCCTAGCAGATACTCTTCGGTTCGTTACTGACCGCCAGTACGAGTGGGAGTACATGGACCACTCGGAACAAGTGTTGCTCTGGGAATTGCGAGCCATATGTTTGACGGAAATGGAACGATTGAATCAGAAAGTGGAACAAACAGCTACTACAGCGGCAGGATTCATCTGTCGACAGGCCGTGCGGTTGGAACAGGGATTGACCGTCACGACGCAGTGCGTTACAGCTGGTAT
>Ga0100393_10004195_pt1 | contig 13338 bp, 20 predicted proteins | sample CryGeymeta201517_FD_81546 | JGI IMG/M metagenome (GOLD analysis project Ga0100393, IMG submission 81546) | Groundwater microbial communities from Crystal Geyser aquifers in Utah, USA - Crystal Geyser metaG 2015-17 | ecosystem: Environmental > Aquatic > Deep subsurface > Groundwater | place... | reverse complement strand
GGTCTGGTACAACACCAAACGACCACATCACTCCCTAGGCTTAAAAACACCCCAGTATCGCCTGCTACAATTACAACAACACATTACCAAACCCCAACCCGCCAAATGTGTGTGACCAGGACAATCCCCCACCGATATGCGAACTTATAGTATAATCATCTGACACCACACCTTTATATCAGAATACATTTAGGAGAAAGACATGACCATAAAGCTTTCTAAAGAATTTATTATCGAAGCGTTGGTGGAACTTTGTTCCACATTAGTCGATTCAAAGATCACGGTCAGACACGAGTCCGGCTACGACAAGTTCTATCATAAATCCACACTTCTCTTCAAAGCCTGGATATATGATCAGAGTGGACAACTAGATGCTTCTATCACCCGTGTCCATATACAAACAACTTTGTTACATCGTCTCATAAATAATTTTGAGATCAATTTTGGAAAATGTGTTACGTTTACCCTCAATGAATTATGATCGTCATAAACCCGCCACAAGGCGGGTTTTTTAATTCCCGAAAATTTTCTCCGCGGCGGACATCACTGTGCCATCTCCGGAAATTATCTCATCCTTTGGCGTCGTCAAATTTTCATCTTCTTGAATTGGATTCATCCTCACCACCTTATCCACCAACACACACTTAAAGGTCATCGGGCCCCAAACTTTGGCCATCTGCTCCTCTATCAGCTTTCTTTTCACTTCTCTCTCCAGCATATCCTGTTGAAACCTGGAGCTGACGGAAATAGTTAGAGACTTACCTTGAACATTCACCGGAGAAACAAGTCGAAGCATTCCCGCGAGGGACCCGTTGCTCTCCGCCATCGAATCCAAAAAACTTGTCCATCCTGTCCTAACACTTTCAATGTTTATATATTCACCAGGGTCATCTTGAACAGTTTTCCTATTCACATCCTCTGTTTCTTCCCTTTTTATCAAAGTTTCTGCACTCAATTTAACTATGGAATCTTCATGCTTTTTTGTTTCCTGAGCAGGTTTACTCGCCGTGGAGGGAATCTGAACTTTTGGGCGGGGTTCCCCACCTTTCTCGTCTATAGCAACTGATAGAAGCGCTATCTCTATCGGAAGTAGTGGCAGCGGAGAAATCTTTATCCGATCGGCAGAGGAAATGAGATTGTCTATTATACGAAGATATATGGCGGGGCTTTCTCCACTTCTGATTTGCTTCTCCATTTCAAGCTTCGCTTCTCTAAGAAGTAAGGTGACCAGAATTCCGGCTTTTACCCCTGTTTTTTCCATTTCATCAAACATTTTTATAATGCCATCGGTGTCGAAAACCATCACGAAATCCAAGAGTTTCTTCACGGAATGTCTTCCGACAACTCCCAAAACCTTAGTCAACACTTGCTCATCAATTTTCGTTCCATATGATGAAAGCTGTTCTAGGATTTTATGACCCTCACGGAAACTGCCATCGGTTGCTTCAGCGATTTGTTGAAGAATTTCTTTATCAACGTCCAACTTCTCACCCTTCACTGCTTTTAGTAGTGACCCCATCACCTCATCGATTGTTGCTTTGGTAAAATTCACCCTGGCACATCGACTAGCAATCGTCTCCGGTACTTTCTGTGATTCGGTAGTACATAAAATAAACAAAGCATGTGCCGGGGGTTCCTCCAATGTCTTTAGAAGTGCGTTGAATCCCGCCGTTGATACCATATGAACTTCATCGATAATATAAATCTTCTTCTTCAGCTGAACTGGTGAAAGTCTAACCTTTTCCCGAAGATCTCGAATATCATCCACCAATCCATTGCTCGCGGCATCAATCTCAATGACATCTACACTACTACCTCCACCAATTACCCGGCAAGCCTCACACTCCCCACAAGGCTCAGAAAAATCACTTGATTTACAGGCATTTTTTTCACAGTTTACAAGCTGAGCCAAAATCCTAGCCGTACTGGTTTTACCTGACCCGCGTGGACCAACAAATAGGTATGCGTGGGATATTTTGCCGGAAGCAAGCGTCGACAGTAATACATCTCTCACTGCAACCAAGTCTAAGTCGGCTATCTTTTTAGGTCTGTATGTCTGGTAAAAACTCACATTAACACCTTATGGCTTTTCACAGGCCGTGTCAACTGGAAAAAACTTGCTCGTTCCCTTTTCTTTGACTGCTACAGCCCATTTTTCTTCAAATCTTACGCCTAAACAATTTTTCACGATTCTGATATATAAGTCTACCGAACAAAAGGCGTAAAAAATCCCCCGCTATTAACGGGGGAAAACTAAATAAGCTTAACAATCATACGGGAAATAACTTTTTCTTTTCCCAATTCTTTCCTTTCGATTCTTATGGATCCACTGTCCAGATAGGTAACTGTGACTTTCTCTTTCGATACATCCCAAGAAATCTTACGACTTGCCTTGAGTGAAAAAACCGTTATCGATCGTATGGTCAGCAACCCATTTCGAAAAGAAAATCCGGACATCACCTTGATTGGCTCTTCAGGAAAAGTTCTCAATTCAGCCCTAATGCCTGGACCAGTAACCACCGAAACCATTCTCAAGGGTATATCAAAAAGCTCTTCGACCAACTCCCCGGCCACCTCTTCACAATTTTCCATAGTAACGATAATTGTCTTCACTGCCTCTCCTTGAAATTCTCATCGTCAAAATCTAATTACGATGGTATAGAAAATCGCATTTAGCAATGATTTTTCGATCGTGATCCGACCATCTTCATGAAAAATGATCGTCACCTTATCCGTGCTCAGATTCCACTCCAATTTTCGTTTTGAAGAAAATAGAATGGTCAAAACGTCCGACTCGAAATGATATCCTAGCGCAGGATCAAAACCAGGAATCGGATCTTCATCGTAGAGCCTCAGGCCTGAGACTACCTTGGCTACAGGTCTTGGATATATGTTAGTTTCAAAGCTTTCTATCGAAAAGGTTTTATTCCGCAATCTAGCAACTAACTCACTAGCCACGACAAGACAATTATTATCAGTCACCTGAATTGAATTATCCAAAGTAAACCTCCAACAAGTATTAAGGAACAGGGAACACCCCTATTCTAACACCGGCGAAACACAATCTAATAACTAATAGCCTTGAATCATGAACGATTCAGGTCAGTCGTGATGAATTCCCAAAAGGTGTAACAGGCCGTGGCAAGCCAAAAACTCGATTTCTTCATCTACCAAACGATTCCACTGCATGGCCTGGCGTTTGGCTTGAGGATAACAAACTACGATATCACCCAAATTGAGTCCGTCAAAGTCGGCCGGCATTTCTTCCCCTTCTTGTAAGGGAAAGGAGAGGACGTCGGTTACCTCGTCCTGATTAAAGTATTTCTGTTCCAACTCTCTTATCTTCCTCTCTCCTACAACACTCAAGGAAATCAAAACCTTTCCTGCCACTCCTTGCTCGACCAAAGTTTTTTTCAGAGCACTTCTAACTCTTTTTCGATCAAAGCTATACCGGCTGTCGGCACTAATGCTCAAATCCAGTTTCAACATACTGCTATTGTACTTCAAGCATACAATTTCTACGGGAACTTTTGGTTCACCACCTTCTGAACTACCGAGCCGTCTGCCTTTCCTCTTAGTTTTCCCATGACTGCACCCATAAGTCTACCACCGGACAGACCGGTCTCTGAAGCTATTTTAATCACCTCTGCCGTCACTTCCTCTTCGCTAAGCATCTGGGGTAGATAGCCTTCGATCACTTTCAGCTCATACTTCTCTTCCGCCAATCTCTCCGGCGAACCGACCTTGATATAGATCTCGATCGAGTCCTTGCGTTTCTTGGCTTCTTTCATTAACACTCGCACCACCTCTTCATCTGGCAAATCGCCATGCCTGCCGGCAGGCATGGCTCCCTTAAAGTCTACCTGAGCATAGGACAGCTCCGAAGCAATTAGCTTCAAAACACCCACCAAATGAGTATCCCCCGCCTTTTGAGCCGTGGTTAAATCTGATCTTATCTTTGAGTACAGCATAACTTACTTAGTTATACCAGCATTACGCTTGTTCCGTCTGCGGATACGCGCAGAAGCTTTGCGTAACTCGGTCATCTTAATATTCTTAACTTTAGATGGTTTGAGGAATCCAGACATACCAACCGCCCGAACTTTATCTAGTCCCTGATCTTCATAAGTTAGCTTTTTGAACTCACTTATAAGCTGTTGTGTACTTTGTCCTTGTTTTCTTTTTGCTACTAGTGCCACGAAAAATGCACCTCTCTTTCTAAATTTAACAAATTAAATAATTCTATTTTTAGTTTGTCATTGCGAATCACGCAGTGCTGTAGCTCTTCTGGATCCCCCTTGTGGGGAAATCCCCGACTCGGAGATCGCCACGCCTTTTGGCCTCGCGATGACGCGTTTTTATGTTTGGCCCCCTGGCTCGGTTTTGGTCCCCCCCAGAATATGAACATGTTCGTGCTCAAAATGGGCGTATCCCCTACCGTTATTAACCAGCTTGTAGGCAGAATTCTCAAGCTTTAACTCGGAAATCACATCAAAAACGGCTGACATGATTTTACCCCAAAACTCCTCCAAATTATAGGGGCTATTTACCCCGCTAACGGCGGGGGTGGCAACCTCCTGCTTCCTAATATGGGATTTGGGTATCACCAGCACATGAGTCGGTGCCACCGGGTATTTGTTCCGAATACAGACAAATTCCTCATTTTCCCAGATTTTTTCACTTGGCTCCTCTCCCGCCACAATTTTGCAAAACAGACAGCTTTGATCTTTCATACAGTCATTATAAATGTTTGTTATGTCTAGACAATTCATTTCGTATTTTGTCCACTCTATCAGTAAGCCCCTTTCTCAAAGAATCCCTCATATGATCGTTCTTCATGTCCTCTGGAATCCACCTCAAAGTTCCACAATCTTTAACCATAACTGTCCACTCACCTGTAGGCTTAACAAGCACAGTAAATTCTTCATCAGAATCCGGAAGTAATACACCATTCTTCCAAGCAATGTCAAAAATCCTTTTTATTTCCTCCTTTATCAAAGTCGGGTCAATGTTTAAAAACAATTTTTCCTCTTCAGTTAAGCGACCAGTTTCTTCTCGTTTCCGCTTGCTTGGCTCACACCACCAATATGTATCTTTACCAATGAACTGGCCTCCATCGACCATCATATTGCCCATCAACACTCTATCGTCGTCTATCACCCTCATACTCGATACCACAGGGATTCCAATAGATTTCAGAAACTTCCATCTTTCATAGTACCGCTCGGCATCTGTCTGATCATGTCTTTCGTCTCCAAACAAGTGATGTACATAATCCAGATCAGCAATCTTCACGACAGTCGAAATTCGATGCCCAGAGGCTTCGCCATCAGCTCGCAATGGTTCAAAAACCGCCTTAGATTTTCTATATGCACCAGTTAGCCCATCCACACTTAAATCCGTTGCCTTCAACTGAACTCTGGCCGTATTGCCCTTTTTGAGAACCACAATTTCTCCTTGCTCAACAGCATGATTAACCGTCATGGTCTAATGAGTTTGATAACGTCTCTCACCGTAATCAGTACCATCAGGCCAATAAGAAAGAACATACCAACGGTGTGAACATAACCTTCGATTCTGTTTTTGAGTTTCTTCCCAATAATTTTTTCAATACCTAAGAAAAACACCCTGCCTCCATCCAACGCTGGGAAAGGCATGATATTCAGGATGGCTAAGTTAATAGATAAGATGGCCATAAACTGCAGTGTAGCTACCCAGCCAACCTTATACACTTGCTTACTCACTTGATATATTCCAATCGGCCCGGCCACATCTTTTGGCACACCTTTACCTGTTAAGATTCCCCACAACAACTTTCCCAAACTCATGGCAATTTCTTTTCCCCAAGCCCACGCTTCGGTCATTCCCACCACCATCCCCCTAAAAGGTCTTTGCCAAACAGGATACATCTTCATTTCTATATCAGACAAGGCAACACCCAATGCTCCTTCACCTTGTGGGGGTGTAAGCCTCGGTATGATCTTCACCGTTTGTTCTTTCCCTTCTTTTGTTACCAAGGTTAGCTCAATTTCTTTTCCTTTAAGCGGATCAATCTGTTTGATAAAACCGTTCACTCCGGAAAATACTCCGTCCTTGTTTTCAAAAGTAATCTTTTTTATTTGACTATCTGTTTTTATCCCTGCCGCTTCGGCCGGAGTGTTCTTACCCACTTCTACCACAATTACTTTGTCCGTTTTGGTCGGAATTCCTAAATAGGTATACACAATTCCAAAGGCAAATACACCTAAAAGAAAATTCATCACTACACCAGCAGTCAACACTCCAGCTCTCTGCCAAATCGGCTTATTGAAAAAGGCTTCTGGCGAACCGGCTTGAACAGGATCATCCATATCTTCTCCAAAAAGTTTAACAAACCCACCGATGGGCAACCAATTCAAACTAAACAACGTTCCCTTGCTGGTAAAAAGTTTCTTGGCTCTGGGTGGTAAGCCTATTCCAAACTCCTCAACTCTCATCTTAAACAATCTGGCCATAATAAAGTGCCCAAACTCATGAACCAAGACCAACACCGAAAGCATCAAAACAAAAATAACAATTTGCATTCTCTTATCTTAACAATATATCCTCGTCATTGCGAGCGACCTGCCCGCAGATGCTAAAGCACAGCTTTTGCAGGCGGGAGCGCGGCAATCTATTATTTGATAAACTAATTGTATGATCACCGACAATGACATCAAAAAACTCAAAACAATCTTTGCCACCAAGGAAGATCTCAAACGTTTTGCCACCAAGAAAGATCTCGACGAGTCTGAAGCCAGAACCGCCTTTGGCTTTACGGATGTTCAAAGACAATTTACAGAAGTCAGATCAGACATCTCCGAACTCAAGTCAGATGTTAAGGACATCAGGCTACAACTACACGGAATGGAACAAAATATTATTGGCGCCATTCGAGAACTCAAAGAAGATCACGACGTGTCCAAGAAACGCATCACCAAATTAGAAAAACCGCCCTCTCCAATTAAACAAATTCCACATCAGTTGAACCAAGCACCAATAACTTCACACTGACATCTCGCTTACACCGCCATAATCTCGTCCTCTTTGGCCCGGCACATGGCCTCGATCTTCTCATTGAATTCTCCGGTGATTTTATCCAGATCGGCAAGAAGCATAAAGATATCATCTTCCGAAACTGTTTTCATCTCTTTAAGAGCGTCTATCTTGTCTTTGACGTCTTGCCTCGCCTGACGCAGCATGACCTTTCCCGACTCGGTCTTTTGCTTCAAGAGTTTTACAAAATCCAATCTTCTTTCTTGTGTCAGCGACGGCACTACAATACGGATGATATCTCCCGAAACAGCCGGTGATAACTGTAGTTCGCTATTACTGATAGCTTTTTCAATTGCTCCCATCAAGCTTCTATCAAATGGGGTGACTATCAACATATTTGTGTCCGGTGCCACTATCGTAGCCACTTCCACCAGTCTCATGCGAGTGCCATAGGCCGGTACAGAGACACCCTCGACCATATCCGGCTTAGCCCGACCGACTCTCACTGTCCCAAAATCTTCGTCGATCACTTCGATAACTTTCGCAAACTTCTGCCTTAATAACTGAATCAATTCATGTTCTAACATATGTTTTTATTCTACACCAACCTCGTCATTGCGAAGTCGCCACAGGCGACTGTGGCAATCTATAGAAATTATTTCCTCATTGGATCCCAGTCGGTCCTTCCCTCGCCTCCCATTACCACAGTCTCAGGCTGTCTAGTGTCTACACCTTCTGCCTCAAGTCTTCTTTCCTCTTTTTGCCACTCGCTAACTTCAGGCGCAGTCAAGATAGTCTCCTTCTTTTTTCTTTCCTCCGCTTGACGAGCAACCTGGTCATCACGTAGTTCCTTTTCTCTCTTCTTTTTATCTTCGTCCTTTGCATAAACTAATGCTGACAGTCCCTTGTCCAACCTAGCTCTTTCCTCTTCAGATATTGGTTCACTTCGTGGTTTCATATCTCTAAATTTACCACAAAATTCGTCATTGTGAAGAACGAAATGACGTGGCAATCCCCAAAAATGAGATTTCAAATAAAAGCTTAAATGGCATTAATGGCGGAGATTGCTTCGGTTTGAGTACAAAACTCGCAATGACGAAAATGTTACTCTTCCCCCAGTTTGAATCTGGCAAATCTGATCACTCGCATATTTTCACCCGTTTTAGCGATTAGCTCATTGACTAGATCGTCAACCGTTTTTCCGCCATCTCGAATATATTCTTGTTTTAGAAGCTCATCGACGCTTACGGGGTTCATAGAGACCACCTGCAGAGCCACTTCTTTACAAAGATTCTCAAACTCGGGAGTCTTGGCCACAAAATCAGTTTCACAAGCCACTTCCACCATCGAAGCAGACGAGCCACCGCCATGTGTGTAGCAATATACCCTTCCGCTGTTTACTTCTCGGTCGGATTTGCTGGCCGCTTTGGCCATACCTTTGGCCCGGATAACCTCAATGGCTTTGTCCATATCCCCACCGGCCTCCTCAAGGGCTTTTTTGGCATCCATGACCCCGGCACCGGACTTTTCCCTTAATTCCTTAATTTTATCCATCATATATTTTAATCGTCATTCCCGACCTGATCGGGAATCTATATAAATAATATCTATTTTTTCTCTTCCTTTTTTGCTTTCATTCCATTTTCAATCGCTTGCCCCAAGACTCTCACCATTATTTCCAGGGCTTTGGCCGAATCATCATTCATGGGAATCAGGTAGTCCACCGGGTCCGGATTGGCATTTGAGTCTACCAGACCGACCACTGTCACACCTCTGTTTGAAGCTTCTTTGACGGCCAATTTTTCTTTGTGAGTATCAAAGACCACCACCACCTCGGGTGCTTCCTTCAGGGTAGCAATACCACCCACGATTCTTTCTAACTTGGTAATTTCTTTATCAAAAAGAAGCTGTTCTTTCTTGGTATACTTCTTGAGCTGACCGGCTTCTCTTTTCTGTTTTAGTGAGTTTAGCCTGTCCAAGGTTTGCTTCAACTGTTTCCAGTTGGTGATCAAGCCACCCATCCAACGTTGGTTGATGTACGGGATTCCCAATCTCTTTCCTTCCTCTTCAACCATCAGCTTAACTTGTCGTTTGGTACCCACCAAGACAATTCTCTTCCCAGCGGCGGCTAAATCAGTCAAGACTTTGGTAGCTTCGGAAGTCCCGGCAACTGTTTTTTCCAAATCAAAGATATGAATGCCATTCTTCTCACCCCAGAGGTACTTTTTCATCTTGGGATTCCATTTTTTGACTACGTGACCGAAGTGGGCCCCGGCTTCGAAAAGCTCTTCGACCGTGGTAGCTGCATTGGGGGCTTCCTTCTTAACCTTCTCGGCTTTTACTTCTATGGTATTCTCAACTGCTTCAATTTTTACTCCATCAACCACAACAGTTTCCGGCTTCTCCGCCTTTTTAGCCATCTTTTTTACAGGGACTTTCTTCTCTATGACCTTCTTTTCAGCCTTCACTACAGGAGCTTTTTTAGCTGCTGTCTTCTTCACCGGGGCAACTCTCTTTACGGTTTCCTTAGCAGTCAACTCAATATTTTGAGTTTTTGATTTTTTGATTTTTGGAGTTTTTACCTCCGCGATTTGTTCGGCTTTTTTAGCCATATATTTTCATCTCTTTTAATCCTTGTGGCCTTTCAGAGATTCCCCAAGGGACAAACTGTTAATTAATTCGAACCCCATTTTACCACAATTTGCATTAATAAGCGACATGTCTTATAATCCACTAGATTTCAAATCGCACTCGAACAAGGAGCAAAAAATGATTTTAGGACTTTTGATTATCGCCCTCTTGGTATATCTGACCCGAAAAATGTGGATAAATCCGGATCGAAGCTTGGACAAAGAAATGGCCTTCTTTGTGTTGCTTGGATCAACAGTTTTGGCCATCCCGGTACTTGTTTTCGCCTCAATATCTCTTCCGGCAATCGACGTCCCCAATCCGAACGTTAAGCTGGAAACGTTGAACCTCGGAGACCCCTCACTTCACGGACGTTTCTTTATCGGTACTGGTTACATCGATACCGATCAATACTATATCTACCGATATTATGTTGGAGATAGCATCCGGGACGGCCGAGTAATCCGCTTTCACGATGCGCAGTACTTGGTCAGTCTGATCCAGGACCAAGGCGTCGAAAGTGGTGCATACCTGGTCACCTATCACAAGGAATTCGCACAGTCCTGGTTCAAATACATTGCACTATTCCCCAACGACATAGGTACTGCAAAATACGATTTCCACATTCCAGCCGGTAGCATCGTCCCTGAAATCAGCATTCAGAACTAGACACATTTCCACAGACTCTCCCTTCCTACGGGGGAGTTTTTTTATCCAAATTCGCACCTCCCCGTGATAATATGAAAGTATGCTGACTCAAACTGATCTTGACAACATAGATAAGAGAACCGAAAAGACAATAAAAAAGGCAATCTCAGACAACTACTTCCCCACCAAAGACGATTTTCGCGAATCAATGAGCACGCTTCAAATCACAATGGACAAAGTCTACGGTATTGTTAAGAAGATAGATGAAGAACAAACTGTCGTCAGCCACACTGTTCAAAATCACGAAAATCGTATCACAAAACTCGAAACCACCCTCGCTTAAATCCTACGCATCCGCCAGATTCTCATACAAAGCTACAATCGTCATCGGTCCTACCCCTCCAGGCACAGGGGTGATCAAAGAAGCTTTCCCGATAGCCTCAGGCGAAAAATCCCCCTTGGGAAAGCCTAAATCAATTCCCGTAAAACCATCCATCACCATTTCCCCCTTGATCAAGCCTCCATCACCTGTGGCACTAATGATCACGTCAAAATCATTTAACTTAATCAAATCATCCCCTATATCAAACCCTTCAGCTAAAACCTTTATATCCTTAAGTCTTTTAATCAATCTACTCCCCAAAGTCCCCTTTGACCCCACCACCGCCACTCTATCGTCTTCCGTTATTTTAAAAATATCAACTAGCCGCTCAACAGCCCGAATGGCCGCCGGAATGAACCTACTTTTCGGGTTTAAGCCGTCTACATCCTTACCTGGTTTAATTGAGGACAAAAATTGATCAAGCTCCTGTCTGTCGACCCCGATTACCGGTAGTTGGACCAATATTCCGTCAAGTGTCTCGTCTGTATTTAGCCCTTCCAGCATCCCCTTCAGTTTGTCCTTACTCGGGGCAAATTGCACCGAAATCATTGCCCCCAACCTCTCACCCATCTCACGCTTAAGTCTAACATAGGTACTTTCCTCACTTCGGCCATCACACTGCAAGATCACCAAGCTCTTACCCAACACCCGCTCACTCTCTTCCAAAAATGAAGCCATTCGTTCAGCTTCTTTTTTGCCGTCAAATACTACTTTTGCCATGACCTTAAGTATACCAAGCCCGTCATTTGACATCCAGCCTCATCTGTGGTACACTATGGGATCTTCTAAAACCTCAGATTCTGGGCCGTGCCCACGAAAGGACACTAACATGAGTAACAGCAAATATCTTACGATATTGTTAATTGTTTCCTTAATAGTTGCCGGGGTCCTTTATTCAGAAGGCAAAAGTAAAGGAACAACTGACCAGGAGAAAAATTGCGTCCCCGGGGAAAAAGTCGTACTGTACCCACTTACACCCGGATTCGACTCAAATTCCGATAGCATCAACATAACTGTCAATCGGGCTGGGTTGGGACAGCCATCTGTTCGAACCTATCTTGATCTCCTGCACGATCGATTCACAGATACGGACGGTGACGCCTATCTCGTGACATACCGAAACCAGAAAAACATTTACTGCTACACCATCTTTGCTACCCCGACGGGTCAGCGAACTGATTACTTGTGGATGTCAGACCAGGTCCTCTCACTAATGGGCCTGGCCACACCCATACCGTAATTCTCACTCATCACATAAAACCTTTCCCTCTGGGGGAAGGTTTTTTTATGCCCGAATAGCCCTATAACACTTGACTTTTAAGGCTAAGTATAGTATAATCCCCAAAGATTCTAAATCTCATACCTTGACAACTGAATTGGAGGCTCAAACATCATGAATCGGCTTGTAGCAATCTTGATTCTAATGGCCGTTCTCTTCGGTGCCTGGTCAGTATCCAGCTCACCGACCGCAATGGCCAGTTTCGATCCGGCCAACTCACCGGTGTTATTTACCACCGAAGAAGGTACACCAATTACTCTCGCCTGGGCCCTCTTCGTTCTCGTCGCCTTTGTTGCCTGGTTCGCTCTCGGAGTACTACTATCCAGTATTAGTCCGGATCTGGGGTACATCTACTTCAGATTTATGATCGAACTGTTTGTAATTTTCGTCCTTAGGCAAAAAAACTTCAAAATGTCCGAGAAAAAAGGCAATGGTAGCAATTACGGACCGCGCCGGGTGGGTTAAAACCCCTATAGTATTGACAAATCCGGCACTCTGTGATACCATATCCAAGTTCGTATTCTCAACTGCACCTGAAAAAAGGAGAAACATAATGCGTTCCCGAAAAAGCAAAATCGTCCTGATCGCCCTGATCGGCCTCTTGCTCATCCTTGCCTGCAAGTCGCCCTTCAGCAAAGAAGTTGGGCTTGGCCCGACCGTCAAGGAAGTGGTCTCCGAAAACACTGCTCTCATTGACGAGGGTGTCACGCTCGTTCAGGCATACCAAGTGTCTGCCGCCAACCACTTCCTGCGCATCAACGCCTGCTATGCCAAGATGGACAGCATGGTCCAATCAGCCAAAGATTACTCCGGTTTCGTCAATGCAAACATCGAAAGCTGGACCGGCAACTTCAAGGATCAGGAAGCTGAGCTGAACAACCAGATCGCCGAGTATCTGAAGGCTGGTGGTGACCCCACCAAACTGAACCTGGCTCAGCTCCAGGCAAACGGCGCCCTCCCGAGCGACCTGCAAACGGGAATGCTTATCTATGTCCAGGCCGTCACGCAGGCTCCGCCCCCCTCGATCGATCCGCAGATCTGGCGTGATGTCCTCGCCGCGAAGTCGGAATGCTACGAATCCATCGTCTTTACCGGCGGAATCGTAAACGACAAGGCCGGCCAGTACAATACCTGGCACAACACTGTCAAGGGCAAGCTCGTCACAGAAGCCAATGATATCTTCACCCAGGTGACTGGCATCGTTGGATTCGTTTTGCCCGAGTTCCTTCCCTTCGTCACCGGCGGATCTGCCACAGACGCCCCTCTTCGCTAGTTTTTCAAAATCCCGCCGAATATCGGCGGGATTTTTATTATCCCATCCCAGATCGTACCCCATAGCATTGACAAATGCAGAAATTTGTTGTATCATTCTCCAGCGTAAAAAGCC
>Ga0100393_10004186_pt1 | contig 13361 bp, 12 predicted proteins | sample CryGeymeta201517_FD_81546 | JGI IMG/M metagenome (GOLD analysis project Ga0100393, IMG submission 81546) | Groundwater microbial communities from Crystal Geyser aquifers in Utah, USA - Crystal Geyser metaG 2015-17 | ecosystem: Environmental > Aquatic > Deep subsurface > Groundwater | place... | reverse complement strand
TCCATTCGAGTCCTACGCCCTCAACATCAGGCTCCAACTTCAAAAACGTGGCATCATCGAACGCGAACTCCGAGGCGCAACAAACGTCGACGAAGCAGACCTTCGCAAAACTTACCAAGAACAAGCTTCTCGTGAGTACCAGATTGTCTTGCTTGATGTTCCCAAAAAGCAGCAAGGTTCTATTCAGAAGAGCTTCGACCCCGACAACTGGGATGAGCTTGCTCTCAAATACCCTACCCAGGCCCTCGGGTGGGGTGCTAGTAACAACGTCAAACAGAATTTAGCTGACGCTCTGAAACGCGCAAAGATTAATTCTCTGATCGGCCCCATGGATATCGGCGGCAAAACGCAATTGATCTTTGTGCGAGCAGAACGACTAGGCTCTGAAGAAGAGTTTCAAAGCATCAAAGGACAGCTTGCTGCAGTAACTCAATCAAAAAATGTAGAGTCGCGATTTGAATCGTGGCTACAAAACAAGAAAAAAGAAATGCATATTGTGGTGAATTAATTATGAGTGTTTTTAGAGAGTACGACGTACGCGGAATTGCCGATCGAGATCTAACCGACCCCTTCGTTTATGGACTAGGCCGTGCCCTGGGAGATCTCCTGCGAAAACGCGGAGACTCCGCTTGTTACGTAGGACAAGACGTTCGAGTTTCTTCTCCTCGCCTGGTCAAAGCCCTTAGCTCAGGACTTCAGGCGGCAGACATTGCCGTTAGAGTCATTGCGCCAGGACCAACTCCGTTAACTTATTACCTGGCATCTGGTGGCTTTGACGGCAAAGGTGACCCTGAGTTTCCATCAAAATCAGGAATCATGATCACGGGAAGCCACAACCCCGGCGAATACAATGGCTTTAAAATGGTAATTGCCGGAACGACTTTGCACGGCCCTGACATTCAAGCCCTTCAAGCGCCGACCGAAAAATACCAAGCGCAAGCGCCTAGCGATATGCCGGCAGCTCCTGAGGCCATTGATTACCATTCAAAATATGTAAAAGAGATTCAAGGAACGCTAAACGTATCTAGACCCCTTCATGTCGTCGTCGATGCAGGAAACGGTGCTGGTTGGCGCTTGGGTGTTGAGTTTTACGAAGCTCTTGGCTGCCAAGTCACACCCCTATTTTGTACTCCAGACGGAACATTTCCCAATCACCACCCCGATCCAACGGTTCCAAAAAACCTTGAGCAACTTATCGCCAAAGTAAAAGAGGTTGGCGCTGATGTCGGCATTGCATTTGACGGAGACGCAGACCGTATCGGAGCCGTAAGTGCCACAGGAAGGATCTTGTTTGGCGATCAACTCGTGCTCTACTACGCGCGGGACATCCTTAAAGAAATTCCACACGCCACCATCATTTCTGAAGTGAAGAGCTCCCAAGTTTTATACGACACTCTCGCCGAATGGGGCGCAAAGCCGATTATTTGGAAAACGGGGCACAGCCTCATCAAAGCTAAACTCAAAGAGACTCACGCAGCGCTAGCCGGAGAAATGTCTGGCCATATGTTCTTCGCACATCGCTTTCTAGGGTTCGACGATGCCATTTATGCAGGCGGACGATTGCTTGAAGGTATGAGCCAGCATCCCAACGAAACCTTAGATCAGTTTTTGGACTCCCTCCCTCCTGCCATCAATACGCCAGAATTGCGCGTTGATACGGAAGATGACAAAAAATTTGGAATCGTTGATGAGTTCATCAAGAAAGCAAAAGCTTTGTACGGTGATGATGTTCTCGATATCGACGGAGCGCGCGTCAAAATGCACGGTGGATGGGGCCTCATTAGAGCCTCCAACACCCAGCCCGTGCTCGTCTTAAGATTTGAGGCACCGAATCGTGAATTGCTTGGAAAAATACGCGATGAATTTGCCGGATTGCTAAAAGACATTGATTCTTCCGTCGTTGTGCCGGAAGCTTAAGGGTCTATGTCTGAAGATCTTGATCCAATAGTGATTCGCGGCGCCCGCGAGCACAATTTAAAGTCTGTTGATTTAGACATTCCCACACAAAAATTTGTGGTGATTACCGGCCCATCCGGCTCCGGAAAGTCGAGCCTTGCTTTTGACACCTTGTTTGCCGAAGGCCAACGCCGATACATGGAAAGCCTTTCTGCCTACGCAAGGCAGTTCATGGAGCAGCTCTCCAAACCAGAAGTTGATTGGATTGATGGACTCTCTCCCTCAATCTCAATCGAGCAGAAAACCATTTCCAGTCATCCTCGCTCAACCGTGGGAACCGTAACTTCTATTTATGACTTCGTTCGACTGCTCTATGCAAGAGTCGGCGAAGTTCGAGACCCAGAAAGTGGTGAAACACTTCGTGCCTTAGACGAAGATGAGATCATCTTCAAAATCCAAAAAGGCGCCGTGGATGGCGAACGCGTCTACCTATACGCCTCCGTTGTTCGTGGAAAAAAAGGTGAGTACCTGCGCGAATTCGAGCAATGGCGAAGAATGGGCTTTTCCAAAGTTCGTATCGACGAAAAAATGCACGATCTCTTTGATCCGATTCTGATTAATAGGCACTCACATCATGACATCGATATTCTTCTCGACACCGTTCAAGTTGGCAAATCCGACTTTGAACAGCGCGTTCGAGATGCCCTCAAAGTTTGCGACAAAGTAGCAGAAGGGTGGCTTCGCACCGTTAATCGCGAAAGTAAAAAGGAAAACCTTTATGGCAAGAAGATTGCCCTTCCCTCAAGCGGAAGAAGCTTTCCTGAGCTAGAGCCCAGACTATTTTCATTCAACTCCCCGTATGGCATGTGCAAAAACTGCAAAGGCCTTGGGCTCATCGACACCCCAAGAAAAACTTCTCGCAAGCGCAACTTAGATGCTGAAACCCTTGAAGAACTTGAAGACGATGAGATCATGATTGACTGCCCTGACTGCAAAGGCGCAAGACTCAACCCCGATGCTCTCAGCGTTTCATTCCTCGGAAAAACTGTACATGAATTTACAGAGATGAGCGGGAGACAGCTCATTGATTTCTTAGACAAGGCTGCACCTACACTTGAAAACCCCGTTGCCGTTCGACTCATTGGTGAAATCATCGAACGACTACGCTTTCTCGATGATGTGGGTGTAGGCTATCTCTCTCTCGGTCGTCGCTCTTCCACGCTCTCTGGCGGAGAAGCTCAGCGAATTCGACTTGCAACTCAACTTGGTACTCAGCTTAGCGGCGTACTGTACGTTCTAGACGAACCAAGTATTGGACTACACCCCAAAGACCATCAAAAATTATTAAAAAGTCTCAAGGGACTTCGCGACCTTGGAAACTCCGTAGTCGTCGTAGAACATGACGAAGAAACAATGCTTGAGGCTGATTACCTTATTGAGTTTGGCCCAGGCGCCGGTGTTCATGGCGGACAAATCGTAGCGCAAGGAACTCCCGAAAAATTGATCAAAGGAAATTTGTGTTCAAGTGCAGAATACCTTTCCGGAAAACGCCTTGTATCAGAGAAGCGCCCTCGCCGCTCAGGATCTGGCGAAAGCATCGACATCACAGGCTGTGAAGGTCACAATTTAAACAACGTAGACTTTAGTTTGCCTCTTGGGAAACTCGTCGTATTCACAGGTGTCAGCGGTTCGGGCAAATCAAGCCTTGTGAGACACACGATTGAAGCCTGTATTGCGCAAAAATTTTATAGAAGCCTTACTGACCCCCTGAAGTACAAAACAATTACAGGCCTAGAGCATATCGACAAACTCGTTCGCGTGGACCAAAAGCCCATCGGGCGTAGCCCGAGAAGCAACCCCGCCACTTATACGGGATTGTTCTCTCCGATTCGTGCCATTTATTCTCAAAGTCCCGACGCACAGATTCGTGGTTATGCGCCTGGAACTTTTTCCTTCAATGTTAAGGGCGGTCGCTGCGACTCTTGCGAGGGCGCCGGCCGAGTAAAAATCGAAATGCACTTTCTTCCAGACGTATACATTCCTTGCGATGTTTGTCATGGAGCCCGCTATAGAAGAGATGTCTTGGAAGTTCGCTTCAAAGGCAAATCTATTTCAGATGTTCTTGAACTTTCCATCGAGGAAGCTCTCAACGTTTTTGAAAACCAACCACTTGTGGAGCCCAAACTTCGAACTCTTGTTGAGGTCGGCCTCGGATATATCAAATTAGGCCAAGCCGCCACCACGCTATCCGGTGGAGAGGCTCAGCGAATAAAGCTTGCCAAAGAACTAAGCAAAAAAAGTACGGGAAAGACTCTCTACTTGCTAGACGAGCCCACCACGGGACTACACTTTGATGACATTCGCAAGCTACTTCTCATCTGTCACAAGCTTGTTGATCTCGGAAATACCGTCGTCATCATCGAGCACAACTTAGATGTTATTTCGGCAGCTGATTGGGTGGTCGAACTAGGGCCAGGTGCAGGTGTGGATGGTGGAGACCTCATTTTCGAAGGCACCCCTGAGCAACTCATTGCCAATCCTGGCAGCAGCAATACCGGCCCCTTTCTTCGTGACTTCTACTCAAGACGAGGCTGGTAGAAATCCGCAACACCGCAAATTCCACAGTGGGCGGCAAAAAGTGAAAACCTAATTCTCGCGGATGATCTTGGCTTTGGCGGGGATCGAGAGACTCAGATTGGGGAAGGCCTTAATCTGCCTAGCAGCTTCAAACTCGATCTTGGACTTAAGACCTGCAAATGAGTACGTGAACTCCAAATTTTTTAACCCACGATCCGCCACTTCAAAAGCTACGTCCTTTATCCATGTTCGATTCTTAGAGATCGGCGTGAGCACAACACCTGAATCCCCGGAACTTTTCAGCTTGTAGTTCCTCTCCAGTTCATTGCTTGCCTCAACTCCACTCTTGGCTAAGGCTTCGACAACCTGGCTAAAAACATGAAACGTGGTTTCGTTGGCATCCGCAAAAAATCGATAGACGGGTCGAGGGCCATATTCTGATAATTCGTATATCTTTCCAGCCTTCACCAACAAGCTATACTTCAGTGGTTTTTCAATATTGATCTGAAGGGCTCCAGGACGCTCATAAATATAGCTGCCACGAATGTCAGCAGCCTCGCCCAGCTTAGCCTTGGGCCCAAAGAGCAAATGTGCGCCCGATCGAATCACAAATGTCTGAGTCATCCCCGAAGCCTTTTGAAATTGGGAAAACAAACTCTGAACCAATCGACCAGCCTTGAGGTCTAAGTTGGCAACTGCTGCATTTGCTACAAAAATACATGCTCCGAGAAAAAAAACCTTCGCCCTTTTCATGCGCTTATTTCTTTCTTACAGGAAGATACATCAGCCAATCTTTTTCTATTTCAGATATTTCTCGTGCCAAACTATCCCTTTTTTCTTCCGACAGATCTTCTCTTTTTTTCAACGCAGCTTTGAGTACGGGGAGTCTCGGCAAAAATTTATCCATGACTTGCTGTCGCTTCACAGTCTCATCTTTTGTCACGTAACCATCCCCCCATGCTCCTTCCATCAGAGAGTTGAAAGACATGATATAGGAATCTTCCGGGCATCGGTCTTTAGGATTACGTCGTTCTTCATATTCGACAAATCTCGCGAATATCGCCTCTGGTTGGGCTTCAAAACTCTCCGCAATGACAGCTGACAAATATTCATAGTACGCCTCACTGTGGCCACACGAGGTGGTCGAAACCAAAGCCTTAAAGGCCCCCTTGGGTTCGTCAGTATGAAAATTTACTTTCTTTGCAATAAGCGCATTATCCAGACTCTTTAGAAGCGATTTCAAAGGAGGGTTTCTGGGAATACTCAGGAAGTGCCCTTCTGCCTTCAATATGGCAGCCAAATCTGTTGCTATGTTTACATCAGAGAAATCAATTGACCCCCAGTCCTCGTCCAAAATCTCGCTCCAAAGTTCTTTAATACGAATAGCAGCACGATTCTCCGCAGGAATGGATCGATAACACTGCATTGAATAGACGGCTACTATCTCGGGCGCAGCATCCTTGACCAGCGAATCATAGCCCCGGCAAATCTTAGGTAGCTCGACAGGAACAGCTTTCGGAATCTGGTGTTGCGTGCCCTCACTCAAGTTTTGTGCAGAGGCCTGGGCAGACATACCAAGTGCCAAGATGACTATGGTTATAGGCTGAAGTGCTTTCATTGTTTGACCTCCAAAGTAGAGCCGCTATTTTGCTCTGAGTAACGATTGAATAATTGCTGACAACCCGGGGCAAGTTTCAGACAGCCTGCGGACGAGTGTGTGGGATTATCAACAGCTGCAGTGCTCGCATCAAAACGGTTATCGGAATGGACCAAAAAAGATGAGCGGCTCGTTCTGAACTGAGGCTGAATCGAAGCCCCTTTTCCTCCCCATTGAACCTTCGACGAAAAGCTTCCCGTGACACGGTAGTTACCGACAGGCGTGGCACCACATCTTTTGTGATCTTTCAAAAAGTAACAGGTTTGACCTGCGGAATTACTCCCTTTTTGCCAATCAGAGGCGACCGTGGAAACACGCCCGCCCATACAATTCAAAGAGTGCTTTGCTGGAGGACCTGATTGCCATCGATCGCCCCAGCGCGTGACGCCCCGACCAAGTGTGGGGCATTCATAATATTTTCCGTCCACAGGACCAAAAGTCATTTTGCCTCCATGGCAACGATCCGCACTGAGTTGGGCAACCGCGTGTCCCCGATCGGGCCAACCCTTGGGTTTTTTAACCTCAGAGGCACCACCAGATAGAAAACCTTCGCTTACGCCTCCGCCGTGACCCAAAAGGCCCCCTCCAGAAATGTTACTGCCTCCCGAGGACCCACCTCCAGTGGAGTCCACACAAGAACCCAAGACAAGAAGTGAGAGTAGACACAAAACAGTAGATGGATTTTTTCGAATGTTCCAGACAAACACATAGCTATTCTGACAGACACGGCTTGGACCAGCAAGTCAGCAAAGTGCCGCTTTTCAATGTCTGGCTATCCAAGCGCGCAACAAATCAGATCTCAACTGCCTCGACTCTTCGGCCCATGCATCGGATTGCGCCTCAACGCGCTCAAAATCTGGATGAGATCCTTTGGAGTTGAGAATCTCTCTCGCCCCTATGTCATTGAGGAATACCGCAAAACCAAGAACTCCTCCGCTCTTTGAACAGAAAAAGCCTGCGAGACCTCGCACGTAGCTGAGATAGCCAGATTTGGACCACATGCTTGTGCAGGTCGACGCCGTGTTTTCAAAATCCTTCAATTGAGTAAGATCTGTGTGGTGCCAAAGCTCAGCGAAACGAGTCCCATCCGACATTTCCTGAGACCACATCTTGAGCAGCGCCTTGCGCATCGCACTCGGCGACATCCAGTTATATGGAGTCAGCCCAGATCCGTTCTTTAGAATCAGCTCCCCATCACCAATTCCCGCTTGCTTTTTCCAATAAGACTCAAGCAGCGCTCCCGACTCAAGAATCCCCCCGCGAAAACCTCGACTCAACTTCTGAGCGAGCAATACTCCGGCGAGTTCCGCGAAGAGATTGTTGGAGGTCAAGAGAGTGTGAGCCGTAAATTCTTTGAGATCCTTGCTTTGACTTTGCGTGATGAGCTGCAATCGCCTTTCACTGCTGCCATTTGTGGCCCTTATACTTCCTCGAAGCTCAACACCAAAAGAGTCTAGCGACTCAAATAGCTTTTCAGCAGCATATCGTGCCGGCAGCTTGTTGGGAACAATGAATTCGAGTTGATTCTTCGTGGGATCAAGCTTTGAAGCGTTGATACGCCAGACACCGGAGTCCTCCGAGCGCCATTCCCAAACACTATCTTCTGCTTCTCGGTCCATGTCATAATCAAGAAGCGCCCTTATACTCTCACTAAAATTCTCGCCATCAATATTCCAAGAAGATCCCGAGCGCGTAAGCTTAAATTTAAGAAGATTGTTCTCGATACTCAGGGCAGAAAATGACTGATTGTAGGTATGGTTGTCGCCGAAAATTGGGGATATCTGGCTCAAGCTTTTTGAAGCTCGTTCGTCATAATAGAGATTTCCAAAGACCTCCCGAATTCCCATTGCTCGAGCTCGTCTTGCGAATCCATCCAAATCTTTTAACTGTAAATCTTCTTGTAACCCCCCAACAAGATGCAAATTTCCAAACAGTCGCCCACGATTCAATTGGCCACTGTAGTAAAGCTGAGTTTTTCGCTTGTGAGATACGGCATAGTTTTCCGCGTTCGCTGAAAAAGTTAAGGTCTTGGTTACGGAGGCGGGAATAAAAAGCTCATTAAGATTTTGAGCCTCCAAAATTTCACCACTATTGAGATCAAAGACAGCATATCCCACCTGCTCCGCACGAAGGAGATACGTAGAGGCGATCGAGTCCTTCTCGAATTCGAATTCTTCCTCAAACTCCGGGGCCGCTTGCAACGCACCTGAAACAAGGCCCAGCAAAACAGCAAAACGAAGATTTTTCATCATGATTCCTCCAGATTTGAATTCAGACTAGCTTGCTCGCACTATCGTCGCAATCACGCTGCGCGCTGAATCTCTTTCTGCGCCGAAATAACATAAGAAACTGCCAAAGCTAAAAGGCCAATAGCGGGAACGCTCCACGCTTCAAGCGTATCATTCCAGCTTTTCCCCATGAGTCCCTCTGTCGTAAAAGAATATAACAGGACAAATGCCATAAAAAATCGTGCTTCCGCCGAACGCCATCGCTTTTCATTGTCCGAATAAATGTGCCCAAGAACAAACAAAATCGCAGGGGAATACACAAAGCCAAAGTGATGAACCCAAGAGGCCGGAGCGATCAAACCAAGAACAAGCATTGAGAAAATCCAAACGAGAACACCTCGTTTCGCGCTACCAGAATAAGTTCCAAGCTTAGTCCAAAACCATACCACCGATATTATCCCAACGGCCTGAGCTACCCTAATCATCATCCCCTCATCGAGTGACGTGGCTCGCGCCCCCCGCACAAACATCGCCGTCAAGGATTGATAAGAGAGTCGACCCAAATCGTTCTGCGGCCCATACGCTTTTAGAGAGGCAATTTGATCAGAGAGCATGAGAATATTAGCCTCCCAGCCCACAACAAATGCCGGCAAAACCAAACAGACAACACTGGCCACGAAACAACTCCACAAGAATTTAAAGTCTCGCCGCAGAAAGAAAAAAAGTAACAGAAACGCGGGATAGACTTTAAAGTTAATCGCCAGAGCCAATAGCGCAGCAGACGTTTTTCGCATTCCGACAAAGTAACAGTATCCCGAAGCGATCATAAGGGCCGCGATCTGAGCGCTAATATTCCCCGTCAAAGCTTGGCCAAAATGACTGTTCATGATGGCCACAAAAAATATAATGGGGATACAGGAGTGTAGTCGAAAATTAAATCCTGAATACCTTATGAGTCGCTTCAAAAAAATCCAGCCACACAAAGCCAAGGCCAGATATAAAAAATAATAAACAATTTTCGCGACCGTGACATTCAGAAAAGCAAACGGGACTCCAATAAGAGCAAAGAGCGGACTATAGTAGTAGGCGCCTTGTGAACTTCTTAGGGGCTCATAGATGTCCGTAATTCCCCGAGACAGCGGAATCCATGCCTTCATCAGGTAGATCTCCATATCATTGCTCGAGCGCATCGCCATCGAAAGCCCGACGAAAAACATAAGCAGGGACAAAACAAGCAGGACTTTCGACCCGTACAAAACTCGATATCGCAAAACATCCTTTGCCATTTTGATACCATCTTTGACAGCAGAAACCTTTGAGCGATCGTCATTGATCCAGGTGACGGGTAGCTCCTCGATCAAAAAGTGCTGGGATTCTGCCTGCATGATCCACGCAATATCAAAAGACCATCTCGAAGGCTCTATAGTCTGGACGACCTCACGCGAAAACTTTGTTGTCCAAACCTTAAATCCACATTGGGTGTCCGAAAACGCTGACTGATGAAAGATGGAAGTAAAAAAACTAAACATGCGTCCAAGTGCTAAACGCACGAGACCTTGTGCTTCCGCCAACTCTGCCCCAGGAACATGCCGGCTAGCAATGATCAGCTCAGGCGCTCTCTCGCGGTAGCGTATCAAGGCTTCTTCGATAAAACGAAGAGGGGTTGATAGATCAACATCAAGAAAACACCTCAGTTCGGTAGTGGCCGCCGCGTCGCCACTCACCACAGCAGGCCCCTTCCCCCCGTTTACTTCCTTCGCGATTAAGCGCGCGGAGACCTGCCCGCCACGCGACTCTATCCACTCACGAACAAGCTTAGCGCTACCGTCCCTAGAAGCATCGTCGACAAAAATGTAATAGAGTTTTGTATTCTCAATGGAGAATTTCTCGAGCGCATCGAAAAGCTGCGGTAGCCGCTCAGCTTCGTTGTAACAAGGAAAGATGACACTGATTTCTTGCATAAAAAAACCCCGAACCTTTTGGGGTTCGAGGTTGTTATATCAAACAGTTGTGATTTCAACAGCTCGCGCTATGGGAAATCAGACAGAAAATCAAAGAGTCTGGACCTGCGATTACGCAGAGATCAAGCTGTTAGAAACTAGGAATGCGAAAAGTGCCAAAGCCTCCATAAGTGCCAAGCTCAAGATGAGAGGAACGAATGATTGCTTAGCAGATACAGGGTTACGTCCAATTCCTTCAAGAGCGGCGTGAGCAGCGCGAGACTGAGAGAACGCAACACCTACAGCAGCAAGACCCATGCAGAGACCAGCAGCCCAAAATTTAGCGCCAGAACCGCCGCCCATTCCGTCTTGAGCGAATGCAAGAGCGGGAGTCATAGAAGTAGCCAATAGTGCAAGATTAATTTTTTTCATGTTTTTTCTCCTTGTTTTGGAATCCTACGTTTAATGTTCTTCATGTGCCGTAGCGAGACCAATGTAAATCATTGTGAGAAGCGTAAATACAAACGCTTGAATCACAACTACCAATAAACCCAAAGCTAAAATGGGTATAGGTCCAATGGACGAAATAATGAAGCCCAGAAAACTTCCAAAAGCACCTAGGCTTTCAGTCAGTGATGCAGAGACTTCCTTCAACATTCCCACAATCGTGTAGTGAACTTGGTGGTCAGCATAAATGTTCGTACGCAAACGAATTCCAAGAGTCACCGGTCGAATCATGTGAGAGATGGTTTCAATGACAAACATAACTGGGCCCAAGAAAAGCAAAAGAACCCCGCCCAAGTGACCAGTAAATTGTTCAAGATATTTAAAGCCATGTTCCTTAAAGCCCATGACGTTGTAATAAATAAAAACACAAAGACCCATGCCTAAGGAAGTGTTCAGATTATCTGTCGCAGAAGCTAGTCCTGGAACACTTCCTAAGAAGTTATTCAGAAGAGTCCAAACAAAGACAAAAAGAAGAAGCGGAAGGTATTTAGCGTAATGTGGACCGATAATGTCACGGGCAATTCCCTGAACCATTTCTCCACAAACTTCCCAGACGTTACGAATCCCAAATTTTTCAGAAGGAACAAAGTCCTCGTCTTTAGCGTTTGCTAGTGCAACCTTCGGCGCTTTTGCAAGATAGGCAATTCCGCCAGCAAGCAAAACACCCGCGCCAACAGCTGCGGCGCTGACGTGCGTATTATGAGTTAGGTATTCGTTATGTAGGAGATCCCACCATTTAAATCCAGCTGCCATGTCGTGGAAATCTATAGCGCGACAGCCCCGTGTTTCCAAGCATTTACTTGCATTTAATAGTTGAAATTTTTAGCTCGCTGAAAGCATTTTCCCCAATATGGCGATAGAGGAGCCAACGCCCGATGAGCCCAAAGCCCAACAGAGATAATTAACTGTTATTATTCAACCATTATGCCGGTGGACTCGGTGGGTCATTTTCGTTGTCTGGGTTTTTCGTCGGAGGATTTGGTCGATTTCTATAAAAAATCCAGCCAAAAATGGCAGGTAAAAGGAGGTTCATTGATAAAAGTCCCGTAGCTAATGCGAGCGGATGGTCATTTACCCCTTCAGCAAAATACAAGATCAGCCCGGCGACCACAAATTGGCCTACAATCGTCAAGGCACCCCAGATTCCATATTTAGTTTGGCTTCCTTCGTCCAAAGTCTCATCTCGAGACTTAAAAAGCCAGCGCACGCCGATTGCGAGGCCTCCAACACAGATCACCCCAACAACCAATCCAATCAAAAACACTCTAATCATCTGAATTCATCCTATTGTTTAAATGCTTGAGAACAATGATCGCATGGGTCATTGATCCTCCAAGAAACAGAACTACAGATATCATCAATCCCCAAGGTTGCCAGCCCATTTTTTGATCGATCCAGTTTCCCAATAAATAACCGAGTCCCGTAGCAACGGCAATCTCAGTTGCCACACTCATCCCCACTCCAAGAAATGCCATGGCAAAATTTGTGTCTTTTTTATTATTTTTTGCCATATAAAATTTTCCACGTTTCAGCTTGAGCTGAATATTCCCAGCCTATGATTATCTTAATTTTCGAAATGCGTTTCTGATTTTGGTTTTCCACTCATCTTCTGGAATCTCAGACAACGGTATTGACAAGAAGTATGCCTCAAAGGGTGACGGTGGAAGCATAAAACCTTCCTCTAACATCGCCCAAAAATATTTGTTGAAAAGTTTTTCATCAATTTCGGTGGTATCAGTATCATTTTTCGGCTCTGAATCCCTGGCAAAAACGCTGATCATCGACCCCACACGATTCACATAAAAAGGAGTTCGAGAGAGGCTAATCTCATTTCGAAGAGTATCCTCAAATTTCTGCCCAAATTCTTCAAGCTGGGCATAAGGATCACGCTGGCGAATCAACTCCATCATAGCAATGCCTGCCTCTATACAAACGGGGTTTCCTGAAAGTGTTCCTGCCTGATAGACCGAACCCATTGGAGCCAGATGAGCCATGATTCGATCCGTTCCGGCAAGAGCCGCAAGTGGCATCCCTCCTCCAACGATTTTACCGAAAGTCGCGAGATCCGGCTCAATATTATAAAGTCACTGGGCTGATTGTTCATGAACACGGAAACCCGTCATGACCTCATCAAAAATCAAAACTGATTCGTAAGCTCTAGTTAGCTGTCTAAGTTCTTGGAGAAACTTAGGGTCAGGCTTCACAACACCCATATTTCCCATAATCGGCTCCAAAATTACGCAGGCTAACTCTTGTCCATGTCGTTGAAATACTTTCTCTAGTTGCTCCAAGTTATTGAACTCAGCAACCACCGCCAAATCACTTAGAGCTTTGGGAATCCCGCCAGAATCGGGAACAGTTTCTCCGGCCGTAGCCAAAGTCGCAAGTCCGCTACCGGCCGCCACCATTAATGAATCCACATGACCATGATAGTGCCCAGAAAATTTCAAAACTTTATCTCGACCTGTAAAGCCGCGAGCCAATCGTATCGCAGTAGCACAAGCCTCTGTTCCTGAGTTCATCGCCCGAACTTTTCCAAAATATGGAAACTTCGCT
>Ga0100393_10004184_pt1 | contig 13365 bp, 6 predicted proteins | sample CryGeymeta201517_FD_81546 | JGI IMG/M metagenome (GOLD analysis project Ga0100393, IMG submission 81546) | Groundwater microbial communities from Crystal Geyser aquifers in Utah, USA - Crystal Geyser metaG 2015-17 | ecosystem: Environmental > Aquatic > Deep subsurface > Groundwater | place: USA... | reverse complement strand
CGCTATCGCTGCATCAAACAAGGAAGTGCTGTATCTGTATTCATTTAGAATAGTGCCGTCAGTAGTGATCTTAGCTAAATAACTGACATATGGCGACGTGAAATGATCACCATGCCCTATCAACCAAATATTACCACTTGGGAGCTGTTCGAAAGAAATGAAATGAGTGGTAGTAGTAGAAGCAAATCCGAATTTTTTATTCCAAAGCACATTCCCGGAGGAATCAGTTCTAATAACATAGGCATCCTGAGCTCCTGACTTTGGCGAGGACCCAGAAGTTCCACCAATCAAATAGCCACCGTCTGCCAATTGAGCAACGGCCCTTCCATAATCAGTACCTGATCCTCCAAAACGTGTTTGAATTTGAATGGTTCCAGATTTCGTCAACTTTAAAAAATACAGATCTTCTCCCCCCGCGCCGAACCCAGTTGTCACTGCTGTAATAGCAAATCCAGAATCGGCCGTTTGCGTCGACTTAATGCTATAACCCTTTTCTACGCCTGAACTACCCATCGACTGGGCCCAAATTACTTTACCCGTATCATTTGTGCGTATGGCGAATACATCTTGTCCGCCTGCTCCTAATGAGGTGGTCGTCCCAATTAGCATAAAGCCTCCATCAACGCACTTAATTACATTATGCATCTCTTCGACGCCAGATGCTTTTAGATGCTTCTGAAATGTATTGGTACCATTCGTGCAATTTCCATTGCTAAAACTTTGTACAACTACAATTGCTGAGCCATAAGGAACACCTCCGCAATTCACATCAAAAATTGAATCAATCACATAATTTGCTGTATTCTGGGGTGTGACAGGAAATGAATATTGCTTCGTAGGAATATTTTCTATCCAATAGGAAAATGCTCCATTTTTCAATTTCACACGAAATGGTGGGGTTCCCGTAAAATTGATATTCAACATGGCCGAGTAGCCAGTAGGAATGGTATAATTACCACTCAGCGTAGCGGTAGGTAAGGCAACTGTGATGTAAGCTGTCTTTTCGAGCGAATCCGCGCCTTTAACGTTTTGCACCCATAGTTTAACCTTATAAATGCCGGCATTTGGATACGTAACAGATGGATTCTGTGTACTTGAAGTCGCGGGTACTCCTCCCTCAAACGACCATTTCCAAGCATTAGGCTGCCGAAGGCTATTGTCTGTAAACTGAACCTGATTACCAGGACAAACATGATACATGTCAGCATCGAATAATGCGTAAACTGACTTCACACATTTCATGGCAGCCTCTGCATTAATCCTTCCTGCTCCTAAATTTCCAGGAAACTGTGGGTTTAAGGCATCAATATTAACGCTAGTTGACTTGATGCAATCCTCAATCATTTGAGGTGTCATAAGTGGATCCTTCGAAAGCATAAGTGCTGCTAACGAAGACACCAATGAAGAGGATGCAGAGGTCCCACTCATATAAGCATAAGCAGAATTAGATGTTGCTATTGCACTCCATATGACTTCACCAGGTGCCATTACGTCTGTGAGGCCTCCAAAATTTGACCAAATGGATTTGATATCCATCGAGTCTGTAGCACCCACAGAGATAACATATGGGTAATTGGCAGGATAAATTGGAACATCAGTACCTCCATTCCCCGCAGCGGCAATGCAGACGATTCCTTGCTGATTTGCAACCAATAAAATTTGTTTCATCGGTGAAGATTGTCGAACATCTCCGAATGACAGATTAATTACGTTTGCCTTTGCTGCAACTGCATATTCTATCCCTTGCACTAAATGTGTTAACAAGCCCACTCTAGAAGAGCTTCGCGCCGCTTTTACTGGAATAATTCGAATATTATAGCCCAAGGAAGCCATACCAATGGCATTGTTAGTCTGTGCTCCAGCAATCCCGGCACAATGCGTTCCATGGCTAAAGTATTGGTTTGTTATAAAGGTTGGGGGTGGTCTTACATCTGGGTCATTGTCGGCCACATCGAAGCCATTAAAATCATCGATATAGCCATTCATGTCGTCATCAATTCCATTTCCCGGAATTTCATTCGGATTTTTCCAGATAGCTCCTATTAAATCTTCATGGTCCAACAATACTCCATCGTCGATAATTGCAATGGTAATAAGTGAGTCTCCTACGCTTTCATCCCAGGCTTGTTCGGCATTGACCTTCCTCAATCCCCATTGTCTCCCATTCAAATCATTAGGAATTAGTAGGTGCTGATATATGGGGATTTCTTCAACAAACTCAATCCAAGGGCATTGATTCGCCTTGGAAAATAAAACTAGCTTATACTCAGGGCCTATTACTTCAAGCGTATAGAAAGGACGAAGCGAGTCATGCTCCAATTTGAATGTCTTTTCATACGCAATAATCAAGTTTTCAGTAAGGAGAATATCTAAACTATCCGTCACAGCTTCCTCTGTCACTTGATTGAAGTTTATCTTCAAATACATTTGATTCGGCTCAGTTTGAGCAGCAAGATTATTGGGAATCATCATGCAAAACAGACTAACAAAAGCCCATTTGGAAAAGTTGCTCAAACGATTGAAAAAGAGGCGACTCATCTTTGTTTCCATTCGGCTAATTTTTTGGCCTTAATAGCATCAAAGCCCCATTTTCTGTTTTGTCTTCACCATTCAGCGTTTTGTATTTAATGAGATAGACATATGCTCCTTCTTGAGCTGGGGTCCCTTGATAACTTCCATCCCAGCCATGCTCCAGCGTTGTGGTTTTGTACATGATTTCTCCCCACATACTCAATATGATCATCGAATAGTCAGTGACTTCACATAATTCTGCTTTGAAAAAATCATTCAGTCCATCGTTATTCGGTGAGAAAGCATTTGGGATATAAGGGATACATGTACAGTCTTCCGTAAAAACGCGAATTGTATCTACCGCTGTATTACAGAAGTTAGTCATCTGAACAATGTACAGACCCGAATCCGTGAATGCCCTAAATGAATCTAGAGAACCATCATTCCAAATTAAAGAGCCTTCATTTATACGTGGTATCGCAATTTCAAATGTATCACCAATGCAAATTTTAATATCCGGATAATCATCAATAAATACGCGATTAAGCAGTTTCAACTCAACCGAATCATAATTAAAACAACCTTGATATTCTGAACGGACACTTACAAACCCGGCCGTATCATACCACGATTTCGAAAGTGTATCACCATTGCTCCAGAGAACAGAAATATTAGGAGAAAGCGTTACTTGCATTTCAACGCTATCTAACTCACAAATTGTTCTGAAACCGCCAATGAATAAGTGCTCATTGAACTGATCAACCAAGACGCTGTCTTCGCTAAGACATCCATACCAAAGGGTACTAAGATGAAGCCATCCGGAGTCTTTTTTAGAGTAAACATCCAGCGTATCCACTCTATTCCAGAGCAAAGAGTCATATGGATTGTTGGCGATAAAGAGACCTGAGTCCTTTTCGCAAATTAAGCCGGGACCCAGAATCTGAGCCTGATAGTCCACACTTCGGCAAATTACGGTATCTCTTGTTTGACAAAAGTTACGTTGAATGGTGGCTGTATAGAACCCTGAGTCACGAAAACTTCTGATTAAAGAGTCACTGCCATCATCCCAAACTATGGAAACACCAGTATTGCTATAATCTACGCTAAATTGGTTCGGGTAACAAACTAGACTATCTATTGCTTGCCGAAGCGTATCTATGTTTTCAAGCGTTAGATTGATTGTATCAAATGCAGAACAACCTAACCATTCATCTCGCAATTCTAATTGAACAGAAACGTTTCGATTAGTCACCAAAAAGGGTTCGGGTGCAGCTATATCAAGGAAATATTGGCTTGGCGACCAATTAAAGCTGAGCGAAGAGGGAAGTCCGCCATTCCCGGTAATTTGAATGGTATCAGGCCCACAGAGAATTGAGTCAGGAAAACTTGAAATTAAAGGTGGACCTACAACATAAATATTATCCGTAAACGTATCTGTTCCGCAAATATCACTTGCGATAATGTCAATAGCATAAATACCCGTGCTTGGATAATATAATTTAGGAGGATTCACACCGATATAGCTGCTTAACTGGGCTCCACTAGCAAATGACCATATAAAACTAGCATTGCTTTTCGTGATTGATGCATTGACTAAACCAATCGAGTCTCCTATACAGACAGTTGGTGATGGTGAATACCATTTAGCTTTAGCCTCGCAGCACGATTGGTTTACAAAGATAAAGGCAGAGTCTTTCGCAATCCTACCGGCAGAATCAGTTACCTGAACATAAATCCACTTGGAAGTATCCATGGCTACAATTGGATTTACAGCTGCAGAATCTAGGAAAAACTTACCTGGTGACCATGCATAATCAAGTCGTCCTGTTGCACAGAAAATTTCAGGAGCTGCAAGACGCACTGAATCAAATAGACAAACGGTATCTGGCGCAATAAGGCTGATATTCAAATCATCAAAAATGGTAATTGATTTGGTAATCGTGTCATAGCACGAAGGGACTCCATTATTTCCCGAAATAAGTGTTATCAGAAACGTTCCGGCCGTGTCAAAAACATAATTTATTGATCTGTTTCCGGATATCGTATCCTTCCCTTGGATAATCCACCTTGAGTATACTTGCTGTTTGCCCTTAAAGTCTTTGGATATATCCGTAAACCGACTTGCTTCACCTGCACATACTAGCTGCTCACTAAAGTCTGCAGAATAATCGCAGGTTTCAGGAATAATCTCATTAATTGAACAAATTTTACTTGCCCCATTATTCAAGCTGTCTTTCCAATCATAGTTAGATACACTCACAGAATATGCCGTCCCTCCACTATTTGTTGAACTATTGAAAACAGTGCGTGAAAAGTTCAAAGAGTTAACTGTAAAATTGGCCATTCCCTCATTACACGAACCCGCAATTCCACATGGATCTGCCCGCATCAACATAAGATCAGAACCCTGCGAATTGTAGGATTTAGTGTTCAAAGTGAAAAACAGACTTCCATCTGATCCCTCAAAAATATTTTTGTTCCATCGATCCGTCGCTTCATCATGGGTTGACCCATATCTTCGCGACCATCTTATAGCCCCATTTGCTGCGTACCGTATATTGACTGTTTCTTTAGCTAAGGAATTATCACTTACATACCCGTTCACAACAAAACCCGAATCTGCCGTTGCTGCAATCGAACAGCCCCAGGCATCAGAAAATCCACCAAGCTGATGTGCCCAAATAACATTGCTCGAGGTATCCATAACCATAGCCAGAATACTAAAGCTTGCCCCATCATTCGTGCTGTAGACTCCTACGGCAGCAATATTTCCATTGGCCATTCTTGCCGTTTCCATGATGGCGTCAAACTTATTGGTTTGAAGACGACATTCTTGAATGACATTACCAACCTCGTCAAACTTGAATGAAAGCGCAACATAATCTGTGCTCAAGTTATCTCCTGCCCCAAAAGCCATAATGTTTCCGCTTTCCAACTGAATAAGTGAGGTAAGGTGGTATGTTGTCGAGCCTGGAAAACCTCGCTTTTTTGTCCATTCTATCGTGCCAACAGAATCAATTTTCACTAAATATCCATCCTGCCATCCCGTTCTAGGCAAAGACCCGGTAGTTCCAGCTAAGATAAAGCCACCATCCAAGGTTTGAATAAGAGCGCGTCCCAAATCTTCATAGGACCCTCCAATTCTCTTTTGGTGTAAAATATTACCATTCGCATCCAGTCGAATAAATAACATATCCCAATTAGCGGAACCAAAACCCTTGGTGCTTGCCAATACAGCAAAGCCGCTATCCCTTGTTTCTATGGCTTTGATGCTATATCCAATTTCTTGAGCGCTACTTCCAACTACTTTCGACCACATCACGTAGCCTGTATCATTTAATCTCGATATGAAAATATCATCATTGCCCGCACCTACTGATTTCGTGAGACCAACCCACAACAAGCCACCTGTTTTGCATGGAATTGTTGCATGAGATAACTCATCATTATTTGCACGGTATATTTTTTGAAAAGCATAGGTAGGATTCGAGCATGCGGAATTGGAATATTGGGCAATCGTAATTTTAGCCGTTCCAGAATCAGTTCCGATGCAATTATCATCATATGCCGAGTCAAGCGAATACGTAGTTGTTTGGCTTGGTGATACAGCATGGTAATAAGGAGTAGCTTGAATATTATTTATCCAAGTTGAACTAGTTCCATCACTCAATTTCACCCGGAAAGGTGGCTCACCTTGAAAATCAATTCGTAAATTCACTGAATACCCTTGAGGTACGGTATAGGTTCCACTTAATACCGCATTTGGCACTCCTACCCTGATATAGTCGGTGATTTCAAGCGAATCTGCTCCATACTGATTTGTTACTTTCAATTTCACCTTGTAATTACCTGGCGTTGAGTACAGAACTTGTGGATTTTGATTTGTAGAAAAGGAAGGTGCGCCGCCAGCAAATTCCCAAAACCAGGTTGTTGGATTTTTTAAACTCTGATCTGAAAATTGAACTAAACCGCCTGGGCAAACACTCTTTTTATCACTTGTGAATTGGGCCACAACTGGTTTTATGCAAAGCAACGCCTGGTGCGCATTAATCCTCCCACTTCCCAAACTCCCCGCATAGGTTGGATTTAGCGCATCGATATCTACAGCCGTAGCCTTTATACAAGCCTCTATTTGCGCAGGGGTAAGCGTTGGGTCTTTTGCAAGCATCAGTCCTGCTAAACCAGCCACTAATGGGCAGGCCATCGAAGTTCCGCTCTTGTAACCGTAGCGATTATTTCCAGACCCTGGAATAGTGCTATATATTGCTGTCCCTGGCGCCATCACATCTGTTCCCGCTCCATAACTGGAAAAACTAGCTTTCAAATCATTGGGATCCGTTGCACCAACTGATATAACAAAATCATAATTGGCTGGATATAAAGGAAGGACATTATTACTATTCCCTGCAGCTGAGACAAACACAATTCCTTGTCTATTTCCGTAGCTAATCAGGTTTTGCGTAGTTTGACTATAGGAGCTCGACCCAAAAGACATGCTGACTACATTGGCTCCTGACGCGACTGCATAAGCCATACCTTGCAAGGTGGCCGACAATCCTCCGCCTGTTGTATTATCCAACTTTGTCTTTACTGCCATTATTCGGCAGTTAAAGGATAGCGACGCCATTCCTTTCCCATTATCTGTCCTGGCTCCTGCAATCCCTGCGCAATGCGTTCCATGCGAAAAGGTCGTTGAACCCGTTCCTGAAGGTGGTCTTGGATCATTGTCCCAATTTGCTGCATCCCAGCCATGAATATCATCGACATAGCCATTTCCATCATCGTCAATACCGTTCCCTGGAATCTCTCTTGGATTATTCCAAATCACAGGTAACAAGTCCTCGTGATAATATTCAACCGCATCGTCAACAATAGCAATTACAATATTTGTATCACCCTTAACCAAGTCCCACGACGCTTGAGCATTAACTTTGGCTAGGTGCCATGAGAGCGTTGAACTAAAATCATTCGGCGTATAGAATTGATTGACTTCAGGGACATATTCCACCCATTCAATCCATTTATAATTCTGATAGCCACTTATAAACTCCTTCGCGCTCAAAGAATCTTTGAACCCAAGTGTATAATGCAATCTGAGTGTATCATCATCAATTTGAAAAGTACGCCAAAACCCTTCAATGACACCCGCTTTTTGTAATTCAACGTAATGATCCTCAATGGCACGCTTCCCTTCCGAAGCATAGGACTTATGTTTCGTTTTCGAATAAACTTCGATATACTCCACTCCTTTGCTTTGGGCGTGGACATCCGTGCTTTTCAACATAGCAAACATTGCTATTAGGATGAAAATGAGAAAGAGTTTTTTCGGCATGGTGTTCGAAAATAAATAAAATCAAGTGAAAGTTATACGTATTTTTAATTGGATATATGAAAAATATTCAAACACCCAAACAGTCCTGATGCCGCTCAATAAAATGAAGACCCTACCTTTGCACCCATGCCTACCCTCCACCTCATACCAAGCCCGATTGCCGAACCCTTTAATCTTCCTAATGACATTGCGGATTTACGCTATTTTGTTGTGGAGAACTTGCGGGAGGCGCGGCGCTTTTTGAAGTGGAATTTTAGAGAACTTAATATTGATGTCTGCTCCTTCTTAGAAATCAATAAAAACGATTTGGATAAAGGCGCTATTCAACCTTTCCTCCAAAAGGCCTTTAATGCAAAAGCCGATGTAGGACTACTCTCAGATGCGGGTGTTCCCTGTGTAGCTGATCCGGGCTCATTGGTGGCTGAAAGGGCTCATAATATTGGGTTTCGGGTTAAACCGTTGGTTGGACCTTCCTCCCTCTTACTTGCACTTATGGCGTCAGGGTTTAACGGACAGTCATTCGCCTTTCATGGGTATCTTCCAATAAAAGATCAGGATCAAATTCGTATGCTGAAGGGATTGGAACAAGAATCCGGTCAACGCGATATGACCCAAATGTTTATCGAAACACCTTACCGTAACAATAAACTTCTTGAGCGTTTGATTGAACACCTGCACCCCAATACACGGCTGTGCGTGGCTTGCGATTTGCAATCGGATAAAGAAGAAATTGTGAGCAAACCTGTGCGCGATTGGAAAAACGAAAAGCGCGATTTTCATAAGCGTCCAGCTGTATTTTTGGTGTATGCTCGCTGATTTGCATTTTTCAATTGCATCCTTTACCTTTGACTAACATCCGTTAGTTATGTCTACGCGATTCGCCAACAGAAAAGAAGAAATAGTTCATACTGCCGCTGTGCTTTTCAGTCAGAAAGGTTATGCTGCGACTTCCATGCGCGATATTGCCGAGCATATGAAAATGGAGGCAGCGAGTTTATACAACCATATTTCATCGAAAGAAGAAATCTTGCATGCCATCTGTTTTTCCATTGCCGATCGCTTTATCAATTCCATAGAAGAAGTCAACGACATCTATTTTAATGGAGAAGAAAAATTGCGCATGGCGGTAAAAAGTCATGTTCACATTCTTACTGAAAACCTCCCGGAAGCCAATGTATTTTTGCGAGAGTGGAGGCATTTGAATGAAGCGAATTTGGCTGCCTTCATCAAATTACGTGACCAATACGAAGACGGAATTGAAAACATTTTGCAAACAGGAATGGATGAAAATGTGTTTCAAGAAGTGGATAAGAAATTTGCCGCGCTAAACATTCTCTCCTCTGTGAATTGGATTGTAGAATGGTATAAGCCGAATGGAAAAATGAATGCCGAAGAAGTAGCTACCAAATTATGCGACTTCATGCTAACAGGTCTAAATAAAAAACAACCTTTTTAAATCAATACATCATGTACGGAAACGCCTACATTGATCCGGATGCTAAACCGGAAAGCGAAGTAATCGACGACCCAAAAAAACTGGAAGAATTCGAAGCACGCATAGCAGCTGGCGATAAAATTGAGCCGAAAGATTGGATGCCTCATGATTACCGCAAACAGTTGGTGCGTATGATTGAACAACATGCCCACTCTGAAATTATTGGTGCATTACCTGAGGGAACATGGATTACACGTGCTCCTGGGTTTCGTAGAAAACTTGCGCTGATGGCTAAGGTTCAGGATGAAATTGGTCATGCGCAACTATTATATAGTGCGGCTGAAACGCTTGGAAAATCGCGTGAGGCCATGATTAACGATTTGATCAGTGGTAAATCAAAATACTCCAACGTATTTAACTACCCCGCCTTCACCTGGGGAGATACAGCAGTAATTGCTTGGCTAATTGATGCAGGAGCGATTGTTAACCAAGTTGCCAACTCCAAAGGTTCATATGGCCCTTATTGCCGCGCCCTGGAAAGGATTTGTGCAGAAGAATCATTCCATCTAAAATATGGTCATGATAATGTGGTTTACCTCGCAACGGGAACAAAAGTTCAACGCGAATTGGTGCAGGCTGCTCTCACGCGCTGGTGGCCTCCAATTATGCACTTCTTCGGACCGCCGGATAAGATGTCTGTTCATACCGAAAAACTCATGCAGTGGAAAGTGAAGATGGCAACCAATGATGATATGCGTCAGCAATTCCTCAATATGTATGTGCCTAAAATTTGGGACCTAGGTCTTGAGCTTCCTGATCCAAACTTGCATAAAAATACAAGTACTGGTCTTTGGGAATACACCGAGCCAGATTGGGATGAATTTAAGCGTGTTATCAATGGCGACGGCCCACTAAACAAAGAGCGTCTTGCCGTACGCCGAATGGCAGAAGAAAGAGGACGCTGGGTACGTGAAGCACTCATGAACCGCGACGCGCAATACGTGCAACCTCTTGCCTAATGAAGTCCAAGAAAAAGATATGGATGTTCATAATCCTTGCGATTGTGAACCTTATAGTGATTCTCAGCTTCCTTTATTTCACTAAGAAAATACGGACTGACGAAAATCTCAAAATTAACTACCATGAAATCCCTGCCATTGGCGGGGATTTTTTAATTTAGCATATCATGCAACCTAATTGGCTGGACTTCTCGTTTAAAAGACTAGAATGCCACAGCCAGGTTATTATATCGGTATGACGGAAGAGGAGCTCATAGAAGGTTGTAAGAACAACAAACGCCAGTATCAAGAAGCGCTCTACCGCAAATATTCCCGTAAAATTTATGGGATATGTCTTCGTTATGCGAATTCAGACATGGAAGCAGAAGATACCATGCAGGAAATCTTTATTAAGCTCTTTACTAAAATCGATAAATATAAACCAGGCGGTTCTTTCGAAGCATGGATTAAACGAGTGAGTATCAATTATGCAATTGAAGTCTACCGTAAGAGTAAGCGGCTCGTTTTTATCGAATCCTATGAAGGAACCCACGAAACGAGCTTCGATTCCAGTTCCATTCAAAAACTTAGCGCGGAAGAAATTACAGGACTCATCAATCAACTACCTGAGGGATACCGCATGGTGTTTAACCTTTTTGCAGTGGAAGGCTATACCCATAAAGACATTGCAGAATTGATGGGAATTTCTGAAGGGACTAGCAAATCACAGTTTTCACGGGCCAAAGGACATTTAGTAAAAATGTTGGCCGACCAATTAGATATAAGAAAGGAGGATTCCAATGCCAGAGCATGATATGGAAGATATATTCCGCGAGAAATTAAATGATTTCGCACCCAATCACAAGGACCGCTGGGAGCAAATTGCAAATGCATTACCCCCTGAGGAAAACAGACGCCGTGGACTTTGGATTTGGTTCACAGGTATCGGAGCATGTATCGTGCTTGGTCTTGTTGGAATAAATCAATTGCAGCAAAGCAACCTGACAGACCTACAATCAAATGAAAAGAAAAAGCTTGTTTCTCCAGTAATAGAAACACCCATTCTTAGCGAACCAAAGGAAGACGGCGCAATTTCAGAATTCCATGCCGTTTCTGAAATCAATACTATTGATAACACAAAAGAAATAAACCAGTCACCCATTTCTTTACCTCTCCAATTCGGGAAAGAGAAGAACCAATCAAACCATAATACCGAGAACAAAATACTGAGAAAAGAAAATAATGAAGGAAGCGGAAATAAAGCACCATCTCAATTTATTCCTCCAGCCCCTCAAGCCAATACCGGTTCTGAAACCGAAGAACCTCAAGAGCAACAAGCTCCTGAAGAAGAAATACTTGATATAAAAACTCCACCAACACCAGAAACTGAGGAACCAAATGCAATTGAAAACCCTTCAGAAGCTCTCCCTCACGATGGCTTTCGGGAAGCTGTCGGGACTCAGCCTAAGCCTGAACCTCAACCAAAACTGGAGCATCAAACTCATCCCTGGTCCTTCGGTATCGGAGCCGGAGCTTTCTACTCCACCTTTGCCCAAAAAATGCCTAAAAACCCAGGAAATAGTTTCATTGAAAAACAAGGAATGGTGGCTAGGAATAGAGACTTGAGAGAATCTATGGAACAAGCGGGTTCTTCTTTTACACAGAGTCTTTGGGTAGAATACAAACCATTTGAACATTGGAGCTTTAGCTCAGGTATCTCTATGGTTCAAAGCACCCAAAACCTATCCTTTAACGTGCAAAATGTATTTGACGATTCTATTCGCGGTCCGCAAGATTTTCCTGAAAGTGGGTCTGCGGCAGCCGGAGGACACTATTTATTCGCAAACGATTCGATACTTCCGGGTAACAACGCAACGGCGACGAACAAATATTACGCACGAGAAATTCCCTTGTATATCAACTATCATTATGCGTTGAATGAGAAACTTTCTCTTCAAGCTAGTATAGGAATAAGCTACCGTTGGGTACGTTCTGCCTCAGTGTTTATGGCGGATATCGACAATGTTGGAATCTTGCGATTAGATGGGCCAGAAAACTACCCAGGCATACGAAGCACCTTCCATTTTCAAGGTGGTGTTGGACTGAACTACCGCTTTAACGATTATTTTAACATACAAGCCATGCCGAGCATGAGCTATTCCATGCAGTCCAATATTCGTTTTTCGCAGTATGTGCAGCAATACCAACGGCAATGGGGAATGCAACTTAAACTTACGCGCAACCTTGATTTTTAAGGTTTAAATGCGGGCATAGATAGTCGATTTCTGCTCAGGAATATTATTTTTGCGGAAACCTTTTTATCCATGGCTTTAGAAATCAAAGTTCCGACTGTAGGAGAATCCATTACCGAAGTAACCGTTGCTCAGTGGCTAAAAACTGATGGCGACTATGTTGAGATGGACGAAGTGATTTGTGAACTCGAATCCGACAAGGCAACCTTCGAGCTCAATGCAGAGGCAGCTGGAACCCTAAAAACCATGGCAGCAGAGGGCGACACCATTGAAGTGGGCTCAATCATTTGCAGCATCGACACCAGCGCAAGTGCTCCAGCAGCATCTGCACCTGCAAAAGAAACAGCTGCATCAAACGACTCAGTTCCAGTTGCAAAAGCAGAACCAAGTTCAACAAGCAATTATGCAAGTGGAACTCCATCGCCCGCTGCCCAAAAAATCCTAAGTGAAAAAGGAATTGAGCCAGCAAGCGTTAACGGTAGTGGAAAAGATGGACGAATCACAAAGGATGATGCCAATAATGCTAAGGCAAATGCGCCAAAATCAGCTAAACCTGCAACTGCAGAATCCTCTTCCCCAGCGTATTTTAGCAGAGAAGTGAGCTCGGAAAAAATGAGCAACCTGCGTAAAACTGTTGCAAAAAGATTGGTTGCTGCTAAAAATGAAACGGCCATGTTGACTACCTTCAACGAGGTAGATATGAAGCCAATCATGGACATCCGTAAGAAATACAAAGAGATGTTCAAAGAGAAGCATGAAATCGGACTGGGTTTTATGTCATTTTTCACCAAAGCCATTTGCGAAGCGCTCAAAGAATACCCATCCGTTAACTCCTAT
>Ga0100393_10004183_pt1 | contig 13366 bp, 9 predicted proteins | sample CryGeymeta201517_FD_81546 | JGI IMG/M metagenome (GOLD analysis project Ga0100393, IMG submission 81546) | Groundwater microbial communities from Crystal Geyser aquifers in Utah, USA - Crystal Geyser metaG 2015-17 | ecosystem: Environmental > Aquatic > Deep subsurface > Groundwater | place: USA... | reverse complement strand
TGAAGTTATTCCTTTTGATATTCGGTTCAAAAAACTAAAAAACTTAGAAAATAATTACTTCAGATTATACCTGACATTTTCATCCGTTGTACGTCAATTGACGGATCACCGGGTGAATAATTTGCAAATCTGCCCTGACTTTGTTACAATATTTTGATTAAACTGGGTTGACTTTGTTACAAGGTTTTGCCGAAACTGGGTTGACTTTGTTACAAGATATTTTGAAACTGACTTTATTTTGTTATAAATAAAAAATACTAATGAACAATTCCCTCTTTATAATATTTGTAATTATCCGGCAAAATTTGTACTTTTCTTTGCATCAGCAACCGGCAAAAAAACTTCGGAAATGAAAAAAACTGTGATACTCCTTATTCTGTTTCAATTGATTGGAGTAGCAGCATTTTCGCAGGAAGATGCCAGAAATTACTACCAGACAATCAGGGGAGTTGTTGTTGACAAACAAACCCTGACCCCGCTTCCCGGGGCCAACATAGTTTTGCTCGGCAGCAACCCGCAGAAGGGCACGGTATCCAATACACTGGGAGAGTTCAGGTTGGAAAATGTACCAACCGGAAGAAAAGAAATTATGGTGAGCTTTATTGGATATCACAACAGTGTTTTGAAAAACCTGATTGTAAATTCTGCCCGCGAAACTGTTTTGAGGGTTGAACTGGAAGAAAAAGTTGAAACCACAGGGGAAATCAAAGTGTTGGGCAACTTAAGAAAAGACCTTGTAATAAACCAGATGGCCAGTGTCAGCGCTCGAAGTTTTACTGTTGAAGAGGCAGGGCGATATGCGGGAAGCAGAGACGATGTTGCACGAATGGCAATGAATTTTGCCGGAGTTTCGGGGGCGAACGATTCGAGAAATGATATCATTGTGAGGGGAAATACGCCAAGTGGAATACTTTGGCGACTGGAAGATGTGGATATCCCCAATCCGAACCATTTTGCAGCCTCGGGTACCACTGGTGGCCCGATAGGAATGTTGAACAACAATACATTGCGGAATTCTGATTTCTTCACAGGAGCTTTCCCCGCAGAATTTGCCAATGTTTTTTCGGGTGTTTTCGATTTGAACATCAGGGAGGGGAATAACGAAAAATACGAATTCATCAGTCAGATTGGTTTTAACGGATTTGAACTGGGAGTGGAAGGACCATTTAAAAAAGGTGGAAAAAGTTCGTTTCTGGCCAACTACCGTTATTCAACTTTACAGGTTTTCGATTATCTGGGAATCAGTTTTGGTACTTCCGGAATTCCTGAATACCAGGATTTGAACTTCAAAATGAATTTTCCGCTTAAAAAGGGGAAAATCACCTGGTTTGGACTTGCGGGGAAAAGTAATATAACAGTAACCGAAAATGAACCTGATGAGGGAGATTTGTATTCTGACGAAAATACGCATATTATAAATGGCTCTTCCCTGGTTTCAAGCGGTTTTTCATATTCTCATTATCACAACGAAAATACTTACACCAAATATATTATTTCTTATGTTAGCCAAAACGGATTTACCTCGGTAGATGACCTTGGTACCAATGGAACTATTAACCCATATTACCAGGAAAATAATTTCGAAGAACGTCTTTCTTTCAAAACTGTATTCAATAAAAGATTTAGCCGCCGACTTTCAAACCGTTCAGGTTTCACATTCGACAGATTTGGCTATCAGCTAAATACACAATTTTTTGATGAGGTGATGGACGATTGGAAGCACCTTTTAAACAACAAAAAATCGATTACTTCAGGCCCCAATTTATACAGGGGTTATGCAGAATTTGTGTATAAATTCTCTGACCGTTTCGAAATTAAACCCGGATTTAATCTGATGTCTTTCGATTTAAACTATAATACTGTTTTTGAACCACGTTTTGGCGTTAATTGGAAAACCAGTTCAAAAACAAGTTTAAATTTCGGGTATGGCAACCATTCAAAAATTCAGTCGATGGCAACCTATTTTCGTGAAACTACCGGAGAGAGCGGTACATTAACTTTATCGAACAAGGACCTCGATTTTACAAAAGCACATCACTGGGTGCTGGGGTTCGATGCATTGTTTACCGAACAGTTAAGGTTTAAAGCAGAAACTTATTACCAGTATTTATATGATGTTCCGGTAGAACAAACACCTTCGGGCTACAGCATACTTAATACCGGCGCCGATTGGGGATTAAATACACGCGATTTTTTAACGAATAAAGGTGAGGGATGGAATTACGGGATTGAACTCACCCTCGAAAAATTTTACCATAATCATTACTATTTCCTCACTACAATTTCGCTTTTCGATTCGAAATATACCGGAAGCGATGGTATTAAAAGGAACACCGCTTTCAATGGAAATTTTGTTTACAACGCTTTACTTGGAAAAGAATTTGAGATCAGTAGTAATGCAAATCTTGTATTCGATGTTAAGATTACCTGGGCCGGGGGGAAACGATACACCCCAATTGACGAGGAAGCCTCACGGAAAAATGATAATCCTTACGGCACAGTTTATATGGAAGAACTCGCTTATTCGGAGCAGTTTCCAGATTATTTTAAGACCGATATAAAAATAGGATTTCGTCTTGATGGGAAAAAAGTATCGCAACTGTGGGAGTTTTATGTTGAGAATGTTACCAATCACAAAAATCCGCTAAATCAATCGTATAGCAAAAGTAAAAATGAAATTGTAACTGTTTATCAGCTTGGGCTTTTCCCCTTGTTTAATTACCGGATTTATTTTTAACATCGGAATCTATTCACCTTTATCGTCTTTACTTTTAGTTTTAACTGGTGGTATTTCAACTTTCTTGTATTCCTCCACCGGTGTTCCTTTCAGGTAATTGGGCAATTCCATTCCGGCCGATTTAAAAACGTCTTCGAGTGGAGGAATCGAACCAAACAAGCCCTGCATAAAATTGGCAGTCGAAGTTTTTCCATCTTTTCCGTTGCCTGTTTCCCACACCGTAACTTTATCAATTTTGATATTTTTGATGGCATCCACCTGCGTTTTTACCAGATCGGGCAATTTGTCGGCAATCATCATCAGTACAGCTTTTTGCGCATCGTTTCCGGCAGCTTTCACCAACATATCGAAACCTTCGGCCTGTTTGCTTAAAATTTCGTAAATACCCTTTCCTTCGGCGGCCATTTTCATAAAAATAGCGTCGGCTTCTCCTTTGGCAATGCGCCTTGTTTGTTCGGCAATCGCTTCAGCAGCAATTTCCACTTTTTGTTTATCGATTTCGGCAGGTACAACAATATTGGCAGTTTGAGTAGCTTTGTCTCTTTGAGCCCTAACTTCTTCTGCCAGTTTTTCTGCAGCATACGCTTCTTCAAGGGCACGGGCATCGGTAACTTTTTCGGCGGCCACAGCGCGGCGGTTTGCTTCGGCTTCCCTTTCACGGCGGTCGGCATCGGAATTGGCGATGGTAACTTTGGCAACGTTTTCACCTTCAACAGCAGTAGCATCGGCGCTGGCTACCTGCACACGCTGTTCGCGGTGCGCCATTGCCTGACCAATTTCCCCGTCGCGGTTTTTCTCGGCTACGCTCTTTTTCGCGTCGTTAATGGCCTTGGCAGCGGCCTCTTTTCCCAAAGCATCGATATAACCCGACTCATCGTTGATGTCGGTTACATTTACATTGATCAGTTTTAACCCGATTTTTTTCAATTCAGCTTCCACATTCGAAGAAACCGCAGCCAAAAATAAATCGCGGTTACTGTTGATTTCCTCGATTTCCATTGTAGCAACAACCAAACGCAATTGCCCAAAAATAATGTCTTTTGCCAGGTTGCTGACAGCATCTTGTGGCAGGCCCAAAAGTCTTTCCGCTGCATTGTTCATCACAATCGGTTCGGTTGAAATACCTACGGTAAACCTTGATGGTACATCGACCCTGATGTTTTGTTTACTTAACGCACTGGTAAGATTAATCTCGATGGAAAGCGGTGTTAAATCCAAAAAAGAATAGGATTGGATGATGGGCCAGATAAATGCGGCGCCACCATGGATACATTTAGCAGAGCGGGTTTCACGATCGGCATCTTTGCCAATTTTTCCGTAAACCACCAATATCCGGTCCGATGGACATCGCTTGTAGCGCCTCATCATAGCAACAATAATGATAAACACAAAAAGCGCAGCCAGGCTTATCAGAATTACAAAATAGTTATTCATTTTAATTTAGATTTTAGATTATTAGACATAAGTATTAAGACAAAAAAATTATCATTTTGAAATCACCTTCCTTGTTTTTTAACTAAAAGAATTTGATCGTCAATTACATCGACAACCTGGATAATTGAGGAAGTAGGTATTTTTTCCAAATCATCGGTTAAGGCATCAAGCGTTCTTAAAGAGCCCTGGACATTTAGTTGTACTTTGCCCATTCCACCTCGACTAGCCGGAATAACAAGGTAAACCTCACCCAGCTTTCCAATCGCGTTTTTCATTCTTAAAGTGCCATTCTCAGCCAGTTTCGACATAAAATAAAACAGGGAAGCCATGATTAACATCATCAGTAAACCGCAGATAAAGGCTAGCAGAATTACCAGCCATGATGGTAGCCCGGCATTTGTAAAACCAATACCCGACCAGCCAAAAACGGCGAAAAAAGCCACTATGTTTTTTAGCGATAAAAACTGAAAAGGAATGGAATCGCCATCGGCTAAAGTTCCGTCAACGTCAGTGTTTACATCACCACCGGCATCAGTTTCGCCACCAATAATGGTAAGCGCAAGCAATATCAGGAAAAATACAGTTGCCGGAATGGTAATTACCCAGAAAACCTGCTCGAAAATGCCGATTTGAGACCATTGGGGAAGAATGCTGATTATTGACATTTGTAAAATTTTGAAATTACTCCATAAATGTAGTCTTATATGTAGTGATATCAAAACTCAAATTACATACAGCCCTTTGTTTTTGAACAAAAAATGTTCAATAACATTAAGCAGAAAACCAAAACCTAGGCAAGGCTTTAAAAATGATGGTGAAAACTCTCTTCGAGGTAAGGATGGTTTTGGGGAACAAGACTTGCTTTAGCGAGCCAGGTTGACACTACCAATGAAAAGACTCCAAGATATCCCGCAAAAGCACCTATCTCAAGTAATCCGAATTTGGCTTCTTGAACAACATTTGGCCAGATAATGTAATACAATTCTGTGTATTGTCCGATCATTAACAAAATGATAACCGGGAAGATGAACATTTTGCTGCGTGAAGATTTCCGTGGCATCAGTACAAAAAATGGGATAGCCCAGTTCAAAATAATGTTGGCAAAAAACAGGATTTTGTAAGCGCCGTGCCAGCGTTCAACAAACCACACTGTTTCTTCCGGAATATTTCCATACCAGATGAGCATGAATTCTGAAAAATTAAAATATCCCCAAACAATACTTGTCATAAAAATGTAACGTGTAAAATCGTGCAAATGACTTCGATTTAACAGATCGAGGTTTCCTGTTCGATTTAAAATAATTACAATGAGTGTTATTACCGACGAACCATGCAAAAACGCTGCGATAAAACTTTTGGCTGCAAACAAAGTACTGAACCAGTGCGGATCAAGAGACATAAGCATATCTACCGCAAAAAGGGTAAAAGTAATGGCGATGACAAAAATGAATATCTTTGAATACAACTCCGATTTTATAAAATAAACCATTCCCCCCGCTTCGTCTTCTTTCAAAGAAAATTTGCGAAGTACTTTTGAAAGGATCGTCCAGACTGCGAAAAATACAATTACCCGAATAAAAAAGAAAGGAACATTTAAATATGGTGATTTGTGTTGAATTAAATGATCGTGCTGAATAACCTCATCATGTGTCCATTCGAAAATTGAGTTCATTCCAAAAAACATTATCAAAAAGAATACTCCGGCAAACGGAATGTAGGCTACTATCGCTTCCGGAATTCTTTTAAATGCTGCCGACCATCCAGAATTGGTGATATATTGTATTGCACCAAAAAATGCCGCACCCATTGCAATCGACAAAAAATAGTAATTGTTAAGCAGGTAATTTGCCCAGGTACGTTTTGCATCGAAGGCAAAACCCAAGGCAAAGGAAACCAAGCCAATGCCAATTAATACATAAGTAAGTAATTTGAAATTTTTTGGTATAATTATTTGGTTTTCCATAACCTGGTTTTTTATTGAATTCCCTTTAAATGTTTAATTCTGTAACTTCTGCTTAACATACATGGCAATCTTCCAACGATCTTCTGGTGAAATCATTGAACCATGTTCTCCCATGATTCCCCAACCTACTGTTATCACGTGGTAAATGTCTGATTCGGGATTTGCCCTCATTTTTTCGCTGATTAAACTGGCCGGCGGATAGGTGTATTTTTTATTCACATACAAAGAGCCAAGTCCATCGCCCTTTTCGCCGTGGCATTGCATACAGTAAATGCCATAAGCTGCTTTGCCGCGTTCAATATTTACTGAACTGTTTTCTATATCATTTACCATTGTTTTTGCTGCAATCGCCCTGTCTTCATCAGTTTTTTGATACATGTAAGGCATAAACCCACGCGGAATAGTGCCTTCCACCGGGGGTTGCATCGTTTTTCCATCAGCAAAAACCGGATTAGGAGTGTATGTTTCATAAGCCCTGGAGTTAATCATATCCCCTGCATAATCCCATCCTGTTGTGCGCCGGTTATAATCGCACGATGAAAGGAAAAGGCCTGCAAATAAAATCAATGAAAATATTTGTATAGGGCATTTCCCAACCGAACAAAAAGGAACCTGATTTTTTGTCTCAATACTCATATCTTTTAATCTAAATTCTTTTATCATTCAATTTCACCAAATTCAGTAATGATTGAATTGATGGATTCTGCATTATCACCTAAACTGTCTTTGTCAATTACCATTACAAACCTATCATCGGTTGCCCGTTCATGAAAAATTTCGGGAACCTTACCAGGGAATATTTTCGCCCGAATCGAAAATGTAAAAAGGGTTAGAATTGTTATTGAAAGTATTGTTGCCACAATGGTTACAACAATAAACGATGGAAATGAATTAAACGGTTTACCTCCGTAATTTAATGGCCAGCTAAATGAAGCCGCCCAAGTTAGAAATGCCAGAATTCCAATTGCCGCAAATACACCATAAAAGAATGCTGCATGCGTAATCCGGGTTTTAATTCCCATTCCCTCCAAAATTTCGTGAACGGGATAAGGAGTATAAACCTCAAGGGGAAGAATTCCTTTCTCCTTCACTTTTTCAAATGCTTCCACCAGGCTTTCTTCGTCTTTAAAAACTCCGAGAATATAGTCTTTACTCATGTTTAGTGTCTTTTAATTGTTCTTTACGGGATTTGTCAAATTTTGCAACACTTTTCAATTCTGCAATTGCAATCATTGGAATGTAACGGAAGAACAAAAGTACTCCAAGTATAAACATTCCGAGCGTGCCAACAAAAAACCCGATTTCAACCAGAGAGGGAGAATAAGGAGCCCAGGTGGCTGGCAAGTAATCATGGCTTAACGAGGTAACAACGATGTTAAACCTTTCGAACCACATACCGATATTGATGATAATTGAAATAACAAATACTATCCACATTCTTTTACGAACTGCCTTAAACCAAAACAATTGTGGTACAATTGCATTGGAAATAAACATTGTCCAGAATTGGGGTGCATATTCACCAAAAAGCCGGTTATGGAAAAACATATATATTTCATATTCAGAACCCGAATACCACGCCATGAAAATTTCTGTCAGGTATGCCGTCCCCATAATCAGCGAAATAAAAATTAATACCCTGCAAACTGCATCGATATGAGAATCGGTGATAAAATCGTTCATTTTATATAAGGCACGCATTATAACTACCAAAGTAAGAACCATTGCAAACCCTGAAAAAATAGCGCCAACCACAAAGTAAGGAGGGAAAATGGTAGTATGCCAGCCGGGTAAAACGGAAACGGCAAAGTCGGTTGATACAATTGAGTGCACCGAGACTACTAAAACAGCAGCAATTCCGCCAAGTACAAAACTTAATCCTTCAAATCTTAACCACTCCCGGCTTGATCCTGTCCAGCCAAATGCAAAAACTCCATACACTGCTTTTTTAATTTTCGATTTAGCAGTATCACGTATAGTTGCAAAATCGGGCAACATACCAAAATACCAGAAACTTGCTGAAATAAGCAGGTAAGCCGAAATTGCCACAAAGTCCCAGAAAAGTGGTGAATTAAAATTCACCCAGAGCGGTCCGCGTGTATTTGGATAAGGGAAAATATAGAAAAATAACCAGGGGCGTCCCATGTGCATTAAAGGAAATAAACCGGCACAAAACACGGCAACAACCGTCATTGCCTCGGCGGCGCGGTTAATAGCTGTACGCCATTTTTGCCGCAGAATCAATAGAAATATTGAGAATGCCGTTCCGGCATGACCGATTCCAATCCACCAAACAAAGTTGATAATTGCCCAACCCCAGGCAACAGTATTATTTACTCCCCACATTCCTATTCCCTTGGTCAAAGTCAGAAAAATTGAATAGCCCCCAATACCAAACATTGTCAACCCAACTAAAACTGCGATGTACCACCAAACCGGTGTTTTCGCATGAATTGGGGCAATAATTTCCCGCGATATCTGACCCAGGCTTTTATCTCCAGTTATTAATCTTCCGCGTACCTCTGAATTATACATAAACTTTGTATATTATTTTCATTTTATATTCAATTTGATTTTCTCTTCTCACTGCTCAAATCTCAAAATCTCAAATCTTCTTATTTCTTACTTTAGTTAAATATCCAACCGATGGCAATGTGTGCAACTCCTCTAAAAGATGGTAATTGCGCTCGTTTTTCATGTATTTCGAAATTTTGCTTTCCGGATTGTTCATGTCACCAAACACGAGTGCATTTGCCGGGCATGATTGTACGCAAGCCGTTTGTATTTCTCCGTCTTCGAGCATTCGTCCATCAACTTTTGCTTTTATTTTTTTCTCCTGGATACGCTGAACACAAAACGAACATTTTTCCACAACACCGCGTGACCGGACGGTAACATCCGGATTCAGCACCATCCGGCCCAAATCACTGTTCGATGCAAAGTCAAACTCATCGTTTTGAACATACTGAAACCAATTAAACCGACGAACTTTATACGGACAGTTGTTTACACAATATTTTGTTCCAACACAACGGTTGTAAGCCATTTGGTTCAACCCTTCATCACTGTGTGGAGTTGCCGAAACCGGGCAAACATTTTCGCAGGGAGCATTGTCGCAATGCTGGCACATTACCGGTTGATGAAATACTTCCGGATTTTCTGCATCGCTTGAAAAATAGCGGTCAATACGTATCCAATGCATAATTCGGCGATTACGAACCTGCTCTTTCCCTACAATCTGGATATTATTTTCAGCCTGGCATGAAACCGCGCAATTTCCGCATCCCGTGCATGAAGAGAGGTCAACGGCCATGCCCCAGTGATGTCCGTTATATTGCGTTTCGGGATACAATGTAACTGCATGTTTTTCGTGTTCTTCTTTTAATTCGTTTCCCGCAGACGGATTTTTTTTCCATGCATCGAAATTGGTTTCCCGCACAATCGGGCGGCCTTCCATCGAATGGTGTGTTTGCGATATCGCAAGTTCAAAAGTTTTCTCAGTAGTTTGAACATCAACGCCAGCAAGCCAAAGTTTTTTAGCACCATTTTCAATTTTTGCCATTGGAAACATATTTTTCCCAACCTTATCGCCAACTTTCCCTGCAATCTCACGACCGTAACCCAACGCTACAGAAATAGTTCCGGAAGCCTGCCCCGGTTGAACCACAACCGGAAGTTCTATTCCGTTTACTGTGATTACCGATTCGTTTTGCAAGCCATTTTCTTCAGCCCATTTTACAGGTACTGCTGCGAAATTATCCCAGCTCACTTTGGCAATCGGATCGGGCAACTCCTGCAACCAGGGATTATTTGCAGCATTTCCGTTGGTTAAGGCAACGCTTTCATACAACACAACTTCCCATTCACCAGAAGCAGGTTTAATTTGTGCTACTGAACCTGTTAAACCATTGTCGGTATATTTCAATTCTTCAGCGCCCAAATTGGCAGATTCAAAAACGCCTATTTGCAAGGTACTATTCCAAAACATGCGCCCATCAGCAAATTCCGATTGCTGACCTAAAAATTTCCCGATCCAGTTGTTTCTTATAAATGTATAATAATCAGAGGCATCCTGACCACTCCATTTTAATAACGATTCCTGAAACTGGCGGCTGTCAAACAATTTGGAGATGGCAGGTTGCGCAAGACTGTAACTTCCTGTTTTTGGTTCAGCATCGTCCCAAGCTTCCAGATAATTTGGCGCCGGACAAACCCAATGGCAGGCCGCAGCGGTTTCGTCAATCCTTTCAGCAAACGATACTGAAAGTTCAAGCCCTTCAATAGCCTGTTTAATTTCCTGACCTGCAGGATGATTGTAAACCGGGTTTACTCCCCAGCACAACAATCCGGCAACAGTTTTATTTTTAATTTCTGAAATCAACGTTTCAAATTCAGCATCAATTCCCTGATGGGTATTCAGCGTTTTTGAAGTTAGTATCGTGTTTCCGTAATTTCCGAGCAGGTTATTTATTCCGTTTACAATTAACTGAATATTTACATCATTGCTTCCCGAAACCACCATCGATTTTCCTTCGTTTTCCAGTAAATCTTCAACTAAACCTTTTAATTCGACCGATGAAGCGGGGACAGTAATCGGGGTTAAATTTTTAGCTTTTAAAATTTCGTTGTATAAATTGGCAATTAGCATGCCTTCTTCTGATGGTTTTACCGGAACACGCACATCGGCATTTGAACCGGTAATGGTCATTCCGCTTTCGAACTGGTAATGACGGCTCATTTGGTCGCCCGGGTGAAGCAGCCTTCTTCCGGCAGAGTAACCTTTAGTATATTCAACATTCGAGAGCCAGGTTCCCAAAAAGTCGGCCCCGAAACTTACAATCACTTTGGCCTTTTCAAAACGATAATCCGGAACAAACGCTTTTCCAAAACTCGATTCATTGGCTTTTAATATTCCTGTTGCCGAAACAGCATCGTATTGCAACCACTTAACATTCTGGTTTTCAGTTAGAAAACTATTAATTACCGATTTTGTGGATGGCGAAATGATGGTTGAAGTAAGCAACACAACCTTTTTATTTTCGCGTTTCAACTGCCCCAGTTTGTTGGTGATATAACCGTCAACTTCTTCCCAATTGGTTGCTTCGCCCCTTTTCATGGGTGTTTTAAAGCGGGCATCGTCATATAAATTTAAAATCGATGCCTGTACACGTGCCGAAGTTCCCTGTTGCGAAACCGGCGAAAGATTGTTTCCCTCAATTTTTATGGGCCGTCCATCGCGCACTTTCACCAAAACACTGCAATATTCATTTCCTTCGAAATAGGAGGAAGCATAATAATTTGCCTTTCCGGGAGTAACCTCTTCGGGTTTGATAAGAAAAGGTATAGCCTTGTTTACAGGCTTGCTGCAACTTGCAACAACTGCGGCGGCAGCAATGCTAAAACCAAATGTTTTCAGGAAATCTCTTCTCGACGAACCGGACTGTTTTTGCATCAACTCTCTTTTTGCATTAACCTCCAGTTTTATTTCGGTATTTTTAAACAACACCGGATCTTTAAATTCTTCTATACTTCTCCAATATTTTGTCATAACCTGATTTTGCCAACTTTGAACCTTGAACTTTAAACATTAAACTTTGAACTTTGAACTTTGAACTCTAAACTCTAAACTCTAAACATTAAACTAATAGTGGCACCTCGAACAATCGTTTGCCCCGATTTTTTCGGCTGTAATAGTTTTTATTTCAACTGACTTTAATTCCTCATGCAATTTTGCGTAATGCTCATAATAAGGATTTTCAACAAAATTCACCTGTGTTTCGCGATGACAGTTGATGCACCACCCCATCGAAAGGTCGCTGTGCTGTTTCATTATATTCATTTCCTGAACCTGACCGTGGCACTGGGTGCAGTCGAGTTTTCCCGAACCCACATGAACCGCGTGGCTAAAGAAAACGTGATCAGGTAAATTATGGATTCGCACCCATTCTATTGGTTTTCCTTTTTCAACGGCATTTACAACTTTAGCAATTTCGAATTTTCCGCTGTTTGTCCCTTCGCGGATAATAACATGGCAATTCATGCACAGATTGGTTGCCGGAATTCCAGCCGATTTGCTTTGCTCAACAGTTGTGTGACAATATTTACAATCAATACCGTTTTCGGCCACGTGTACTTTATGCGAAAATTTAACGGGTTGATCCGGGGCGTAATTTTCCTGCCGTCCAAGTCGCATGGCATCGGTGGCAATCATTTTAACCTGCCAGCCAAATGCGCCAAGAAATATGACAAGAGGTACTATTTTAAACTTTATTTTTCTGAAAAAGATAAGATCGAGCAGCGCCCAGGTGAGGAGTAATCCCAGAAAAACAAACAGTATCAGGTTGAAATAACTTGGTTTTATGGGGTGTGAACCTTCATGTGCCACATTGTCGAGATAAGCTTTTACCGTCTTTAAATCCTCTTCTTCAATATTGAAATTCTGGTGCGAAGCCGTCATTTTTACACCCGAAGGTTGCATCACAGCAGTTTGAAAAGAAGCAAAATCCTTTTCAGCATATTTAATGGCTATTTCAAAAGCTGAAGGATTCCAGTTTAAGGTATCAACCTGTTTGATGTTGTGACAAGAAACACACGATTCATATTTCCTGTCGAAAGGCAGAAGACCCATGAAAAATCTTTTTCCACGGTTAATATCATCGTTTGAATGTCCGGATGAAATCACCGATTCCTCTGTCGCTGCAATTAATTGTTTTGGGAAAGTAAAAACGGTGAAAATGTTAAAAAGAAAAACGAAAAGTATAAACATTTTTGAACCCATCTCCCAACGAAAATATTCTCTCATTCTGTTCAGTTTAGAATTAAAACAAAATAGTGTTTGAAAAACATTCTTTTAACAAAACTAATCTTTAAAAGGTTTCTCAAATTAAGCAAAAAAAAATTGAAAAAGTAGAGCCGGGTTTATCTTAAAATGTACATCATTCCGAAAATAAAAAACAAATGTTTAGCAAACGATCAAACGCTAAATTGTTAATTAGTTGATTATGTATGGATAGAAAATTATTTTTAAAACGAGCAAACCATTTTCACTGCAAATTCCAATACCTTTTAAAAATAGTTTAATCAGCAATAAAAATATTCTTAAGTATGGTTTTAATGTTAATTTACCGCACAAAACAAAACTCACCCTAATTTTTCTAATTTTATCGCGAATCAAAATCAGACGTGAAAAAACAAATTAATTCAATTTCGGCATTTCAGTTTTACCAATTAGT
>Ga0100393_10004148_pt1 | contig 13449 bp, 7 predicted proteins | sample CryGeymeta201517_FD_81546 | JGI IMG/M metagenome (GOLD analysis project Ga0100393, IMG submission 81546) | Groundwater microbial communities from Crystal Geyser aquifers in Utah, USA - Crystal Geyser metaG 2015-17 | ecosystem: Environmental > Aquatic > Deep subsurface > Groundwater | place: USA... | reverse complement strand
GGCTGTCCTTCAATCTCAACAAATGAATCGGTGAGTTCAACTGACATCGGCTTGCCGTTCCATAGCGTAATATCTCTTTCCAGGAAAGGTTGAATTGTCCTCTCTCTGAAATGACGAATAAAAGAAGTTACATTGTTCAGCCTGGAGTTTTTGTCAAAAACTACCGCAAAACTTTTCCCGATAATTTCATTTTTATCTTTTTCAAAAAGTTTAGCGAAGGCTTTATTTACCGAAACGATAATTCCTTTTTCGTCTGTAAGCCGCATGCCGTCAATCGAGCTTTCCCAAACAGAACGGAAGTGAAGTTCTGATTTTTGCAGTCTTTCTTCTTTTAATTTATCTTCCGTTATATCATCATTAATTGCAAGCAGGTTTGTGATTTTTCCTTCACTATTTTTAATCGGAGAAATCGTTGTGGTTTCCCAATACAACGAACCGTCTTTTCTTTTATTATGAAACGTTCCTCTCCAATCACTTCCTGCAAGAACAGTCTCCCACATATCTTTGTAAATGTTAGCCGGCGTTTCACCGGATTTTAAAATGCGTGGATTTTGCCCTTTCACTTCTTCAAAAGAATAACCGGTTACTTCTCCAAATTTTTTATTTACGTATTCAATATTCCCCTCCAGATCGGTGATAACGATTGAGCCGGCGGATTGTTCAACTGCGCTTCCTAATTTATGAAGTTCTACTTCAGCCTTTTTTTGATAAATTGCAAATGCGATAGTTGAGCTAAACGTTTTTAGCAAGTTCATTTCCGCTTCGGAAAAGAGATGCACCGAATTATAGTAAATCATAAACTTGCCAAGGAGAATGCCCTGGTTTACAAGCGGAACAAACGCCAAAGAACGAATTCCTTCTTTTAAGATAGCCGGCAGCAGAGATTTTAAGTACGGTTCGTTTTCTACATTTTCAACTAAAATCGGTTCCGGATTTTTAGCGTCACGTTTCCATGGAGAATGTCCTTCAGTCGCCCTTCTGTATTCTTCCGATAGCTCTCTCCATTCAATAAATTTCATTACTCCTTGTTCATCAAAAAGAAGGAGCGAAGCTCTATCGGCATTAAGAGAAAGAAGAATTGAATTAAGCGCTTTAGAGTAAACTTTCTCTAATGATTCTGCACGGCTTACTGCTTTCGACAAGTTGAACAGATGGGAAATGTTTTCATACTGTTTTTGAACTTTTTCTTCTGCAAGTTTTTGTTCGGTAATTTCGGTAAAAACACCAAGCAATAAAGGCTCTGCGTTCTCACTTTCTATAAAAGAATTTATAACCCTTAACCAAACTTTTTTCCCGTCCCACATCATAAACTCTTGTTCAACAAGGTTCCGGACCGTTCTTGTTTTGAACCGTTCTTTATGCTTCTGCTGAATATTTTGACCCTCTTGTTCAAAATAGATTGACGAAACCGGGAAGCCTTCCAATTCCTCTTTAGTTTTACCAACCATCCGGCAAAAAGCATTATTAACAGAAATAATTATCCCCTCTTCATTTGTAACTCTCATTCCGCTGGCAGAACTTTCCCAAACAGAGCGGAAGTGTAATTCCGATTTTCGTAATTCTTCTTCCGCAGATTTCTGTTCTGTAATATCTTGTACGGCGCCGTAGATGCCGATAAGTTTATTAGCTTTTTCATCCCAAATCGGGCGGGCGTATGATCTCGTCCAAACAATATTTCCATTTTTTTGAATGGCTCGAACTTCACTTATCACTTTTTCATTATTAAGAAGTTTTTGAAAATCGAGAGAATCTTTTTCCCTGTCATCAGGGTGCAGCACAGCGCGCCACCCGCCGATAGCTTTATATTCTTCGAGCGTATAACCTGTAATTTTTTCAAACGCACCCATTACCCAATTAAGTTCGGCGTTTCCGTCATCAATTATTTTTGTAGAGAATAGATAGTCGGCAGAGAGGCTGGAGATAAGCCGGAAGCGTTCTTCACTTGCACGTAAGGAGTCTTCTGCTCGTTTACTTTCTGTGATATCGCGGGTAATGGCTAAATGAACTGTTTTTTCTTCTTTAAAAACTATCGGAACAGAATGTGATTCCATAGAATGTCGTTTTCCATTAAAGTCCACCATTTCGAATTCCAACATTCCTTTTTCGCCAGAACAAATTTTCTTGTTGAAAGCGATGAAAGCCGGTCTATCTTTTTTAGCTATACAGTTGAAAATTGATTTACCAACGACTTTTTCTAACGATTCAGCAGCTAACATGTTTAATCCCGCTGCATTCATGCTTAATAATATACCCTCTGAATCAATAATTTTAATACATTCGGGTTCCATTTCAATAATATTTTGGAGGAAAGAAGTGCTTTGAATCAACTCAGATTCAATTTGTTTGCGCTTGCTTGTATCGCGCGCAACGTTTCTATATTCAACTACATTTCCCTTTTCATCACGAATGATGCGGGTATTTTGTTCAGCCCAAAAAATCGAGCCGTCTTTTCTTTGAACTCTCAATTCAAAGTTCGTATCAAGTAAGCCGCTCTTAGTTGCGTTAGTATAATGTTCAACAACTTGTTTTCGATCAGCAGGGGCAACAACGCGTATATAAATGTGTCCCAAAATTTCCTGCGGAGAAAACCCGGTAAACTTAAAGAAATTTGGGCTGCAATATTTCATTCTTCCTTTTTCATCTGAAATATAAAAGACATCGGTAATATTCTCAATAAGATTACGAAAAAGTTCTTCGCTTGCTTTCAGTTTTTCAGATGCAATTGCGGTTTCATTTTCTAATGCTTTTTCATTTGTTACGTCACGCGCTGTTCCTACAACCCCGATCATCTTTCCATTATTATCCCAGATGGGAGCTTTGCGCACATCGAGGAAGAGGAATTTCCCTTTTACATTTCCGTATTCATCAAATTGTTTTGCTGTTTTTTCTTTGTGGATTACTTCATCGGTATTTGCGCAAATTTCTCCAAAGGTATGCCATTCGGGATTTTCGGGATGAGCTTCTCTCTCGCGTCTTGCAAAGAAGAGATCGTCTTTCCCGATCGGTTCATCGGTATCATTTGCAAGAAGCAGTTTGTCGCACATCGCCTTATTCGTAAAAATATATTTGTTATCAAGGTCTTTTGCCCAGAGTAAATCTTCTGAATTATCAGATACAAGCCGAAACATAGAAGAGAGAGATTTATGCTGCTCTTCGCTTGCTTTCAGTTTTTGTCCGGCAAGTTTCCGTTCTGTGATATCGCGTATTACTACCTGGAAGGCTTGTTTATTGCCTAAGGTAAGCGGCATCGCAGTTACTTCAACATCAACGGGAGTTCCGTCTAATCGAAGAAATTTTTCTTCATTGAGAGGGACAACGTTACCGTTCTGCATCTGCTGTAAGCGTTGGAGAACGACAGCCCGGGAATCCGGGTGAACAACATTGAGTATGGGGATTCCGATTAGATCTTCTTTCTTGTTTCCTCCAAATAATTTTACGGCTGCATTATTTACAAAAACTATTTTCCCTTCAGAGTGAACGCCAATTGCATCAGGAGAATTGTTTACTAACAGCCTGTATCGGTTTTCACTTTCTTTTAATTTATCCGCAGCGTGCTTGCGTTCGGTAATATCTTCAACCGTTCCTTCGTAATAGATAATAGCGCCATTGGCATCACGAACAGCTTGTGCGTTTTCGCGTACAAAAAGAGGAGTTCCATCCTTTTTAAGCCATTCAGCTTCAAGCCCGATAATTTTATTTTCCCGTTCAAGTTTTTCCTTAAAACCTTGCCGGTTATAAGTTGCATCGGGTTCTATTTCAAGATTACGGGAGGAGTACTCCTCAAAAGTTTTATACCCCAACATATTTGAAAGCGCCTGGTTAGCCTCAAGGATGCGCCCGTCCGGTGTAGTGCGGTAAATACCGATGGGAGAGTTCTCAACTAATTGACGATACTCCCCTTCCGATTCTTTTAAAGCAGCTTCAGCTTTTTTCCGTTCGGTGATATCCTGTGCAACAGCAATAACCACATCTTTTCCAAAATATTCTCCTTTATAAAGACGAACATTTTGGGGAAAGATTTCTCCGTTTTTTCTTTTCCCCCAAAACTCAAGCTCCTGGGGAATACCTCCAAAGGCAACTTTAACTTGTTCGACGACTTTCGGTAGATCATTTTTCCCTTCAGCAGAAACAAGAAGAGGATTTTTTCCGATCAGTTCTTCGCGCGTGTAGCCGTACATTTTTACAGCGCCGTCATTCACATCAAGGAAAGTTCCGTCTTTATCTTGAATATAAATGGCTTCATCAATGCTGTTGATAATGCTACGGTAAGTCTGATCGCTTATTCCCGGTTTTTTTTCAACTTGTTTGTATTCGATGGTTCCGGAAGGATTTTTCACTTCTTTTTTCCCCGACTTAGTAGAAGCGTTAGATGATTTTGAAGATTTCTTTTTCACAAAAGCCTGTAATAATAATTTAAGGGAACATAAGATCTTAGTTAGCAGTAAAAAAATATTTTCGACAATTCTGTTTGAAGAAACTTAAAGAAAAAGAACTTCAAATACAATGGTCTGGATAAAGTGAAATAGTCTCACGCGGGAGAAAAGCTTGACCTAAAAGACTTTCCCGGGCTACATATCCAGCAAGTTTTTTTCTTTTTGTTCTTCCTAAAATGGTAACCGCTTCTTATTTTAGCTGCCGGAACTTATTTCTAAAAGTATTTGGTGATAAATGGAAAATAAAAATGCAGACCTTACTTCGTTAAAAATAAACCGTTCTTCTCCTTCTTCCTCTAACGGATTTTCAGCTAAAAAAAGCCTGTTCATCTGGATGGCAGGAAGTGTAGCTGCTTGCTTCTTGCTTTTCTTTTTATGGAATTACGTTTTCGCTTCCACCTTTGAGGTCTCCGTGGTTACCGCCTCTAAAGTTTCTTCATCTCAATCAAATGCCGTTCTCACAGCGAGCGGTTATATCGTTGCACAAAGAAAAGCCGCTGTTGCATCAAAAGGATCGGGAAGACTGCAATATTTAGGAGTAGTTGAAGGCGATGCTGTTAAAAAAAATCAAGTGATTGCAAGGCTTGACGACAGCGATATCAAAGCGCAGCTTGAGCAGGCAAAAGCAAATTTAAAATTAAATGAAGCCGACTTAAACGATGCGGAAAATAGTTTCAAGCGAACCAAAAAACTTTTTGCTTCCGGTTCGGCTGCACAATCTGAACTTGACGCCGCAGAAGCAAGGTTCAACCGGACTTCTGCATCAATTGAATTAGCAAAAGCGCAAGTGCTTGGGGCAGAAGTTGCGATGGAAAATATGCTTATCCGCGCTCCGTTTGACGGAACGGTGTTAACAAAAAATGCGGACGTCGGAGAAATTGTAGCGCCGTTTGCCGCAAGCGCTTCTTCAAAAGCTGCGGTTGTAACTATGGCTGATATGTCTTCTCTTCAAGTTGAAGCTGATGTTTCCGAATCGAATATCGAAAGGATAAAACCAAATCAAGATTGTGAAATTTCACTCGAAGCGTATCCCGATTTTCGTTATCCCGGCTTCGTCGCTAAAATTGTCCCTACGGCAGATAGAGCAAAAGCTACCGTAATGGTTAAAGTTGGATTCAAGAATTACGACAAAAAAGTTCTTCCCGAAATGCGCGCAAAAGTTCTTTTTCTCAATGAACCGGTAAGCGAAGAAATGTTGAACAAAAAACCGAAGTTGGTTATTCCCGCTACAGCATTGGTACAAAAAGAGAATGTCTATTTTGTTTATAAAATCAGCGATGAAAAAGCAGTGCAAGCAAAAGTTACTCTCGGGGAAAAACTTGGAGCTTATGTGGAAATTCTTTCCGGCTTAGTTGATGGCGAAAAAGTTATCGACAATCCTTCAAAAGAAATTAAAGACGGAACAAAAGTAAACGTTAAAAAATGATGGTTGATGGATAAAGTTTGATGGATGATGGATAACGTTTGATGGTTGATGGATAACGTTTGATGGTTGATGGAAAAGGATAATAATTGATTAGAAAGATAAATTCCCGATGGGAATGGAGTTCTTTTCGATATTTTCTGTTACAAAGATTCAACCCGCCAAGGCGGGTTGTTAAAAAAATCCCGTCTGCCTAGTGGCAGATAAATAGGGATTTTATATTTGTAGAAAAAATAAAAGCACCCTAAAAGGAATCCCTTGGGGATTCAATATTTGTAAAAATAAAACGGAGACACTATGCCGGCGATTATTCAAGTAAAAAATATTTCAAAATCTTATACAAGAGATAGTTTTGCAATTCCAGTGTTAAATGATATAACCCTTGATATCGAAGAAGGAGAATTTTTTTGTTTGATGGGACCATCCGGTTCCGGCAAAACAACTCTGCTAAATTTAATTGCGGGAATTGATAAACCGACAAGTGGAAATATCTTTATAAAAGATACAGATATTACATTGTTGAATGAATCTTCGCTTGCAAAATGGCGGGCAAGTAACATCGGTTTCGTTTTTCAGTTTTACAATCTCATCCCCGTTTTAACTGCTTATGAAAATATTGAGCTTCCGTTGATGTTGACGCATTTATCCAAAGCAGAGAAAAAAGAACACGTAGAAGCCGCTTTAAACGTGGTTGGTCTAACTGATAGAATGTTTCACTATCCCAAGCAGCTTTCCGGCGGTCAGGAACAACGTGTTGCAATTGCAAGAGCTATAGTAACCGATCCGCTTATTCTTGTTGCCGATGAGCCGACCGGTGATCTCGACAAAAATTCCGCCGCCGAAATTCTTGTTCTTCTTGATAGATTAAATAAAGAATTCAAAAAAACAATATTAATGGTAACTCACGATCCGCACGCTGCGGAAAAAGCAAGTAAAATTCGTCACCTCGATAAAGGCGATTTAATTTAGGAACCGTTATGAAAATTTTTAAACTCATTTTCAAAAATGCTTTCCGTCATAAGCTCCGTGCTTTTTTAACCATACTCGGAATTGCCATTGCAGTAATTGCATTCGGCGTATTGCGAACGGTTGTTACGGCCTGGTATGTCGGTGTTGAGGCAACTGCCGCAAACCGGTTAGTCACGCGTCAAGCGGTTTCGTTTATTTTTCCTTTACCATTTACGTACCGTGATAAAATTCAGCAAATTCCTGGAGTAGCTCAAGTAACATTTGCTGCCTGGTTTCAGGGTGTTTATATTGATAAAAATCAATTCTTCGCCCGCTTTGCCTGCGATGCCGAAACAATGTTCGATGTCTATCCCGAATTTCTTTTATCAAAAAAGGAATTGGAAACTTTTAAACGCGAGCAAAACTCTTGTGTGATCGGCGAAGATATTGCCAAGCAGTACAAATTAAAAATCGGTGATGTTATGCCGATTGAAGGCGATATTTTCCCCGGCAGGTGGGAATTTGTAATCCGAGGGATTTATAAACCACGCGATAAAACGACCGACGCGACACAAATGTTGTTCCATTGGAATTATGTAAATGAAAGAATGAAAAAAGAATCTCCCGAACGCGCCGGCGAAGTTGGCTGGTATATTGTCAAAATAAAAGATCCATCGCAATCAGGAAATATTTCTAAACAAATTGACGATCTTTTTAAGAATTCAAATGCGGAAACGAAGACAGAATCAGAACGGGCATTCGCACAAAGTTTTTTGGCTTCAACAAGCGCTATCATTACGGCGATGAATATTTTGTCTTTTGTGATCATAGGAATAATTTTACTCGTACTTGGAAATACAATGATTATGTCTGCCCGCGAACGAACACGCGAATACGCCGTGATGAAAACCATCGGATTTTCCGGTTCACATTTAGTTGGATTAATTATGGGTGAATCACTCGTAATCTCAATCATCGGCGGTGCGCTGGGATTAACGCTAACGTTTCCACTCATTCAAGGGTTAGAGCAAGTTATTCCAAAAGGATTTTTCCCGGTTTTTGAAATTGAACCGATCACCATTGTACTTGCAGTAGCAGCGGCTTTATCAATCGGAATATTATCATCGCTTTCTCCAATTCAGCGCGCATTAAAAATGAAAATTGTTGAAGGCTTCCGGTTTGTAGGATGAAAGATGGTTGATGGATAACGGATGATGGATAATGGATGACGGTTGATGGATGATGGTTGATGGATAATGGATGATGGAAAAAGATTATGAACAAGATTACGATTAAGATTAGGAAATGGTCAACCAACAACTGACTACTTACAACTAACTAACAAAGGTTTTGCTAATGAAAATACCCTTGAAATACAGTTTAAGAAATTTTACTGCAAGAAAACTTACAACCGGAATTACTGTTACCGGCATCGCATTAGTTGTTTTCGTTTTTGCCGCAGTTTTAATGATGGCTTACGGAATTCAAAAAACTTTAACGGCAACCGGTTCCGAGGACAATGTGCTTGTTGCACGGAAATCTGCGAACGGAGAAATCTCAAGCATTATCCCGGGGGACATTCAAAGTATCATTTCCTCATTGCCGAACATCGCAAAATCTTCCGATGGGAAACAAATAATTTCTTATGAACCGGTTGTGATTATTAATCTGGAAAAACAAAGCGGAGGTATGAGTAATATTAGTGTTCGTGGCGTATCGGAACAAGTACAGCAGCTTCGTCCGGACATAAAAATAATTGAAGGAAGAAATTTTGTTCAGGGAAGCCGCGAATTGATTGTTGGCGAATCAATCGCAAGTAAATTTAACGGCTGCCAGATCGGTGGGAAAATAAAATTCGCCGGAGATTATTGGATCGTGGTTGGAAAATTTACAACCGATGGAAGCGGATTTGATTCTGAAATTTGGGGCGACGCTTTACAACTGTTAGATGCTTTTGCACGCGGCAACGCTGTCTCAACAATGACTTTAAAATTGGCAAATCCTTCAGACTACGCTTCATTCAAAATTGCATTCGATACCGATAAACGGCTGCAACAATACGAACCGGAGATCGAAACTAAATTTTTCGCAAAGCAATCGGAGTTGATGGCGGGATTTATCAGGATACTTGGAATTTTTGTTACGGTAATTTTTAGTCTCGGCGCAACTATCGGAGCAATGATAACGATGTATGCTTCGGTCGCAAACAGAACCGTTGAAATAGGAACGCTTCGCGCGTTGGGTTTTAGAAGAAGAAGTATCTTAGCGGCTTTTTTAGGAGAATCCTTGTTGATCGCGCTTATTGGAGGCGCGATTGGATTAGCGCTCGCGTCACTTTTGCAGTTTGTTTCAATCTCAACCTTGAACTTCGGTTCATTCACTGAACTTGCATTTAATTTTGCTTTGTCGCCGGAAATAATAATTTCGTCTTTACTTTTTGCTGTTGCCATGGGATTTCTTGGTGGATTTCTGCCGTCAGTCCGCGCAGCAAGAATGAATATTTTGCAGGCGTTACGGGCGGAGTAAATAAAGAATTTATTTTAATTTAAGAATAACGATTAACGAATAGTAATTTTCGATTTTCAACTTCTTAAATCGAAAATCGTTAATCCTTGTTCTCAGATCAAAAAGTTTGATTGGACGAATGTGAAAAGGAAAAGTTTATTTTTTAATACACTTGGTCATGCGTTCCAATATCAATTAGTAAGTCACCTTACGCAGAATTTGTAATACGAAGCGGTAGCTTCGTAAAAAACAAGCATTTTATCGAAGCATCGCTTCGATTTACAATATAATTTCTCACTTTTGCGTAACGTGAGTTAGTAATATTTCTGTTTCAGATGTTTCCACATTTTTAACAAAGTTGAAAATAATTCTTAAGTTGTACCCTGCTGCACACGCCCATGAATTTTCCAAAATCCCTTTTAACTTATAAGTTTTCAACTCCGCGGAAAATGGATCAACGCTTAACTTTTCCATTACAGTAATAATTTTTTGTTTGGTATCGGGACGAACATTAACGGTCTGTTTGAAGGCTCTTTTATAACTCGAAGACCAATGTAATTTCATTCGGGTTCAACGTCATTTAAAAAATCATCTACCGAACCGGATTTTGTTGCTCCGGAGTTATACTCTTCGAGGCTCTCTTTCACACTGTTTGCAAGGAGTTTTCTTTTTTCCTCGATAACGCGTTTGTGTACAATGTCGGAAATCAGTAATTGTTCATCGAGTGGGAAGAGTGCAATCGACTCCAACATTTTATCAAGAGTTATCTGGTTGCTGTTTTTTTTCTCCATGAAAAATTCTCTAATGCTTTTATGAAATGGTCAATTAACCTTGGGGTGTCTTAGGAATTCCGGAGTGGCATCCCAATGAAAAACTTTTCTGTTTAGTTTGTACTAACTTAACGCAGCATTTATTTAATGTCAACATATATCGTCGTTTGAAAAATACTTTTCTGCTGCAAAATGTGTTGTGCCAACTGCCAATTGCAAACTGCCGACTTCAACTTCCTCTACCCAACCTTTTCCATCTCAACCGTCTGGTTGTTGTGTTCAACGCTTGAGAGGAATGTGGCTTTTGGATTTTTCTCTCTGGTCATTCTCAATGAGAATTCTGTCTCAGCAATAAAGACAAGATTTTTTGCTTTATCGAAATACAAATAATTTCCGCGCAACCGCTGGAGTTCTTCAATATCTTCCTTCTGTTCGTATTGCACCCAAAAAGCTTTGTAAGCGTTGAGATGCATAAAGTCGCAGCTTGCGCCAAATTCATTTAGCAGCCGGTATTTAATTACATCAAATTGAAGCTCGCCGACAACGCCGATAACTTTTTTTGTTCCGTCGCATTGAACGAAAAGCTGTGCAAGTCCTTCATCGGTTAATTGTCTAATTCCATTTTCAAGCTGCTTAGATTTGAACGGATCTTTGTTCTGTACAACTCTGAATATTTCGGGTGAGAAGACGGGAATTCCTTTGAACATAAAAGATTCACCCTCGGTTAGTGTGTCGCCGATCTTAAATAAACCCGAATCATACAAACCAATTACATCACCGGGATACGCAGTTTCTACAAGCGATTTTGTTTGCGCAAGGAACGATGCCGGGTTTGGAAATTTTACCTGGCGTTTCAATCGTACGTGAAAGTAATTTTTATTTCTTTCAAACGTGCCGGAACAAATGCGCACGAACGCCATTCTATCGCGGTGTTTCGGATCTAAGTTTGCGTGTATCTTAAAAACAAACCCGCTAAATTTTTCTTCCTTCGGCGGGATCATTCCAATTGTAGTTTCCCGTGCAACCGGGGGCGGTGCGATGGCAACGAAAGTATCCAAAAGTTCTCTAATTCCAAAGTTGTTTATCGCGCTGCCGAAAAAGACCGGCGCTAATTCTCCCGACAAATATTTTTCCTTTTCAAACTTCTCATAAACTCCGTTAATTAAAGCAATATCATTTTTCAAAGTTACCGCAGCGTCACCAAAGATTGTTACAAGTTCTTCGTCATCAATTCCTTTAAAATATTTTACGTCTTCTTCGATTTGCTGTTTGTTCGCGCGGAAAAAAGCGAACGTGTTATCGTAAATATTATAGACGCCTCTAAAACTCATTCCCATCCCGAAAGGATACGATAGCGGTCTTACTCTAATCGCTAATTTTTCTTCAATTTCGTCTAATAGTTCAATCGGGTTTCTTCCCTCACGGTCAAGTTTGTTTATAAAAATGATGACGGGAGTGTTTCTCAGGCGGCAGACCTGCATCAGTTTTTCAGTTTGTTCCTCAACGCCTTTAACGCAGTCAATAACGAGGATAACACTGTCAACAGCGGTTAGCGTGCGGTAGGTGTCTTCGGCAAAATCTTTATGACCGGGTGTATCCAAAAGATTAATTTTATAATCGTGATAGTTGAATGAAAGAACGGAAGAAGCGACTGAAATTCCTCGCTGCTTTTCAATCTCTAAAAAATCCGAAGTAGCGGTTTTTCTAATTTTATTTGATTTCACCGCGCCGGCAATTTGTATTGCCCCGCTGAAGAGCAAAAGCTTTTCCGTCAGCGTGGTTTTTCCCGCATCCGGGTGACTGATAATTGCAAAGGTTTTTCTTCGTTGAATTTCTTTTGAAAGACTCATAGACTACTAATTTATTTTCTTCTATTGTTAATTGGAATTATTTATGAAAAGAGGCGTGGAGATGCCTTTTCTAAATCAAATTGGGATGCTGTTATTTTTTATGTTCAAATTCATAGTCCAAATATACGGAAAATTGGGGGAAGAGATTTGGGAAATAAAGCGCCGATTCATTAAAAAAATGGGAGGAGAAAAATGGGTTTTGGTCAATAATAAATAATCAACTTCATCATTCGAAATTCCCCGTTTGCCCGTCAGTGGCGAGTGTTCGATATTCATTATTCATTTTTCCCTTTAGTTTTTTTCAATGGAAAAAATGCAGCCATTTATAGTTTCAGCTTCTTCATTTTACTCTGCAAAGTGGTCGGTTTCATTTTAAGTAAATCGGCGGCGCCATCTTTACCATAAATTTTTCCATTTGTTAATTCAAGTGCCTTTTTTATTATTTTTTTTGTCTCTTCATCAAGTGAACCAATGAGAGATTTATCTCCTTCAGCATTTTTCTGTGTCGGATACTCTTTTTCAAAAATTAAATGAGTTGGTTTGATCGTTCCATCTTTACTTAAGATTACAGCTCGTTCAAGGGTGTTCTGAAGCTCACGTACATTGCCGTGCCAGAGGTCATCTCTTAAAACTTTTACTGCTTCTTTAGAAAGCGCTAATTTTTTATCAGTAAATTTTTGTGTAAGTTTTTCGAGGAAATAATTTGCCAAAAGATAAATATCATCTTTCCTCAATCTTAATGGCGGTAGAGTGATCGGGAAAACATTCAACCGGTAAAATAAATCTTCACGGAATTTCCCTTCTTTCACTCTTGTTTCAAGATCAACATTTGTTGCACAAATAATTCTAACATCGGCGTGAATGGTTTTTTCACTTCCTAATCTTTCAAAAGTGCCTTCTTGAATTGCGCGTAAAAGTTTTGGTTGAATATCGAATGGCAGATCACCAATTTCATCAAGGAATAATGTACCGCCGTCAGCTAATTCAAATCGTCCCCGCCTTGCAGAAACGGCTCCGGTAAAAGCGCCTTTCTCGTGCCCGAATAATTCGCTCTCGGCAAGATTATAATTCAATGCTGAGCAGTTCAAAGTGATGAATGGTTTTGTATTTCTTTTTGATAAAGTATGAATCGCTTTTGCAACTTGTTCTTTTCCGGTTCCGGTCTCACCTAAAATCATTACGTGAGATTCTGTTGGCGCAACGAGTTTTGTTTTTTCAATTACTTGAATCCACGCAGGGGAACTCCCAACAAGTCCTTCAACTACAGAAGAGATATCACCGATGAGAGAAGTTCTTTCAAAAATCAAAGTTTCTTTTTCATTCAACAAAGAATCAGTCGCCATTGCTTGTGCAAGTGCGAGAGCAATTAATTTGGTCAGCGAGTTTGCAATCGTAACTCGTTGTGGAGTAAACATAGCACAATGACTATGATCGAGGGTCATCAGTCCAAGTGTTTCTCCATTTATCCTAAGCGGTGCAAGCATACACGAATGTCCGGTTGGTAAATCCATCACTTCATC
>Ga0100393_10004136_pt1 | contig 13474 bp, 9 predicted proteins | sample CryGeymeta201517_FD_81546 | JGI IMG/M metagenome (GOLD analysis project Ga0100393, IMG submission 81546) | Groundwater microbial communities from Crystal Geyser aquifers in Utah, USA - Crystal Geyser metaG 2015-17 | ecosystem: Environmental > Aquatic > Deep subsurface > Groundwater | place: USA... | reverse complement strand
TATCCTGGCAAGCGCTATTACGGCGGGAATGAATTTATTGATGAAATTGAAAAAATTGCGATCAAGCGGGCCAAAAAATTATTTTCCGCCGAGCATGCAAATGTACAGCCCCATTCCGGTTCGCAGGCCAACGCGGCAGTTTATCTTGCATTGCTTGAGCCGGGAGATAAGGTTTTAGGATTTGATTTGGCTTCGGGCGGGCATTTGACGCACGGCTCTCCTGTAAATTTTTCCGGCGTTTTTTATAATTTTGATTTTTATGGAGTGGATAAAAAAACCGAAATGATAGATTATGAAGAAGTTGAGAGAATTGCTTTAAAATTTCAGCCAAAACTGATTATTGCCAGCACAACTGCTTATTCTAAAATTTTGGATTTTCAAAAATTCAGCGAAATAGCTAAAAAGGTCGGCGCATATCTTTTGGTCGATATCGCGCACATCGCCGGTCTGGTTGTGGCGGGCCAGCACCCTCATCCTTTTCCTTGGTGCGATGTTGTAACAACGACGACGCACAAGACTTTAAGAGGCCCGAGAGGCGGGCTTATTTTATGCAAAAAAGCATTAGCCGCAAAAATAGACAAAGCGGTTTTTCCCGGTATCCAAGGCGGGCCGTTTGAGCATGTGATTGCCGCCAAAGCCGTCTGTTTTTGGGAAGCAGCCAAGCCCGCATTTAAAAAATATCAGCGACAGATCGTTTTAAACGCGGCTGCCATGGCAGAAGAATTTAAAAAGCAAGGCATAAGAATTGTTTCGGGCGGCACCGATAATCATATGATGGTGCTTGATATTTCGGCGTTCGGTCTTGATTCGCGGCAGCTGCAAAACGAGGCGGAAAAATTGGGCATTTATTTTAATTGTAACAGCATCCCAAATGATAAAAAATCAGCCTATAACCCTTCAGGCATAAGAATTGGTACGCCGGCGATAACAACGCGAGGTTTTAAAGAAAAAGACGCCCAATCGGCGGCAAAATTAGTTGCCCGGCTGATTAAAAATATTGGCAGCGAGAAAGCAAAAAAAGAAATCAAGAGCGAAGTTGTCAAATTGGTTAAAAAATTCCCAATATATGCCAGGTAGTGAAAATTTGACAGCGCATTTTTATACCCCACGCCTTCTTAGATAATTCGCGCTACAAAATTTTTATAATCTGGAAAGTGCCAAAACTAGAAATAAATAGTCAAATTTCTACTACCTGGTATGAAATTATTTAACGGCAAAAAAGCAGCCCGCCAAATCATGGAAGAAACGGCTGCCAAAATTAAGAAAGAAAGAATCCATCCAGCCTTGGCCGTTATTTTGGTTGGTGAAGATGCGGCTTCAAAATTGTATGTTAAATTAAAAAAAGAAGCGGGCGCCAGAGTTGGTATTAAAGTAAACGAATATTTGTATGCAGCCGATACTAAAGAGGAAGAAATTATATCAAAAATCAAAGCATTAAACGATGATAAAAAAGTGCACGGAATTTTAGTGCAGTTGCCTCTGCCGGCCATATTAAATCCTGACCATATCATTGCCGCGATTGATCCAAAAAAAGACGCAGACGGATTTCAAAAAGAAAACAGACGATTTTTTTTGACAAAAGAAAAAACAGAGCCGCATCTTTCCCCAGTTTTGCCAAAAGCAATTCTGGGTGCTCTAAATGAAGCGCTAAAAAATGATTTAAAAAATAAAAAAATGATTGCTTTGGTGAATTCCGACGTTTTTGCTCAATCGCTAAAGGAGGTTTTGGAAAAGGAAGGTGCGCAAATTAAATGCTTTGTGCGCAAAGCCTGCGTGATTATGGGAGTTGAGAAAGAGGTTAAAGATGCCGATGTTTTAATCACCGTTTGCGGCTGTCCGAGATTCATTAAGGGTGACATGATAAAAGATGGCGTGATTTTAATTGACGCGGGCATAACAAGATACAGCGACGGAAAAGTTGTCGGTGATGTGGATTTTGAAAGCGTCAAAACCAAAGCCGCTTTTTTGACTCCGGTTCCCGGCGGCACTGGTCCTTTAACCGTGGCTTTGCTTTTGAAAAATGTCTATTTAGCCAGCCAAGCTGAGCTTGGTTAAGTCCAGCTAAGCTGGGCAGAAAATTTTGCGGAACAAAATCATTAATGGTAAGATAAAGAATAGATATTGGATTATGTCCCGCCCCAATTCCAACCGTAGACTTTCTAATTTCCTAATTTTTTAAAAGCGAAACGGCTTCGCCTTTCTTAGCTGAAATCCGGGGCCTATTGATAGAATTGAAGCGGGATGCTCATTGTTGTAGCTAAATTTATTCGCTACGCTTTGAGCTTTATTCATAAATTTAGACAACAATGGCAAAATACGAGCCAGTCATCGGAATGGAGATTCATATTGAGCTTAACACCAAAACTAAGATGTTTTGCGGCTGTGAGAATGGTTTTGGTTTGGAAGAAAAACCCAATATTCATATTTGTCCCGTTTGCACCGGTCAGCCAGGCGCTTTGCCAGTGATAAATGAGGAGGCAGTAAAAAAGGTAATAAAAACCGCCCTGGCTTTAAATTGCAGAATTCCCGAACTTTCAAAATTTGACCGAAAAAATTATTTTTATCCCGATTTGCCCAAGGGTTACCAGATTAGCCAGTATGACAAACCATTATCTGTTCAAGGGTTTATTGAGGTTGACAGCCGCAAGATTAGAATAACAAGAATTCATCTGGAAGAAGATACGGGCAAACTGGTTCATCCGGCCGGAGCAAGCCATTCGTTGGTTGATTTTAATCGAGCCGGTGTGCCTCTAATGGAGCTGGTTACAGAGGCGGATTTGCGTTCGGCTGCCGAAACAAAAAAATTCTGTCAGGAACTTCAGCTGGTTTTACGCTATCTTGGTGTCTCCGATGCCGATATGGAAAAAGGACAGATGAGATGCGAGGTCAATATTTCGCTTCGGCCAGAAGGGTCTGAAAAATTTGGCACAAAAGTTGAAATAAAAAATCTGAATTCTTTTCGGGCAGTTGAGCGGGGGATTGAGTTTGAAATTAAACGCCAGGCCGAAGCGTTAGAAGCCGGAGAAAAAATTATTCAGGAAACGAGAGGCTGGGTTGATGGCAAGCAAAAAACGGTTTCCCAGCGGACAAAAGAAGAAGCGCATGATTATCGTTATTTCCCGGAGCCTGATTTGCCGCCTCTTGAACCCCAGAAAATTATGGCAGAAATTGGGCCGTTGCCAGAATTGCCAGAAGGCCGACGGAAAAGATTTGCCAAAGAATACAATTTGCCGGCTCCAGACATAGAGGTTTTGGTTATTAAAAAAGAAATGGGAGATTTTTTTGAGCAAGCAGTGAGCGAGCTTGGAGACTGGGCGAAAGTAGCCGAGCCAAAAATTGAAGCCGAAAAATTAATGAAATTAATGGCCAATTATTTAATTACAGAATTGCAGAAACTTTTAACGCAATCGGGCGCTGAATTTAAAAACTTGAAAATTTCCCCCGAAAATTACGCCGAGTTTATAAAATTAACGGCCCAAGGAGTTGTTTCTTCAAGCGGGGCGCAGTCAGTTTTGAAAGAAATGTTTGAGACGGGCGCAGACCCAAGCCATATAATTGAAGAAAAAGGATTGGCGCAGATGAGCGAAGAATCGGAATTAGAAAATGCAGTGGCAGAAGTAATTTCGCAAAATCCCGGGCCAGCTCAAGATTTTAAAAATGGCAAAGAAAAAGTCTTGATGTTTTTAGTCGGAAAAGTGATGGCGCAAACAAAAGGGAGGGCAAATCCGCAAGTGGTGGAGGAGATTTTGAAAAAAAGACTCAAATAAAAAAAGTTTTTTGACAAAAGAAAGGAGGGGGAGAGAATGATAGACGCAGATTTTGCTGCTTGGTTGAATTTATTAGGTTATATTTTTTTACTGATTGGAATAATTATGGTTTCGAGAATTGCATATCAGCGCGGAGCAAAGTGGATTTTAATTTTTTCTCTTTGTATTGTATTGTTAGGCGTAAGCATGCACGTTTTTTTCTCAGAGAAAATGCATATTGCGAAGAATCTCGGGATGCCAATGGAAGTTAAAGACCTGGCGGAAGGTAAGGAGCTGGAAATAATGATGCTTGCGGCAGGGGTGGCGGTTATTGGTTACGAAGAAGGCAACAAAGCGGAAATAAGATTGGTTTGGAAATTTCCAGAGAAATTACCAGTGGGGACAAAATTTAAAGTTATTAATGGCAAAATTATTTCTGTGAGTCCCGCTCCAAAGGAAATTCCTAAAATAAGTATATAAAAATATGGCGGTGTTTGTTTATTGGCACCGCCTTTTATTTTAATATTTTTTTATAAATCTATTTATCAATTTTTGTGCCTGTTTTTTATTACGAATCCAATGAATACGATTGTCTTGTCCGCCATGGGCGGAAAACCAAGTCATTTGTCTTTTCGCGTAGTGCTCAATGTCTTTTTGCAAACGAAACAGCATTGTTTGATAGTCAATCTTTTTTTGCAGGAATCGCGCGATCCAGCGATATTCAAGGCCGAAATCGTCTAACTTTTTCCACGACAAACCGGAGTTGCGTAAATTTTTAACTTCTTCAATCATGCCTTGGCGCAGGCGTTTTATCAGGCGTTTATGGATTAATTTTTTGAGTTCCTGCGGCGATTTTTTGACGCCGAGGAATAAGGTATCAAATTGAAGCTCATTTTTTAATTGCGGTACAGGTTTGCCGGTTTTATAAATTATTTCAAGCGTGCGGATAAGCCGGCGTTTGTTAAATCGGTCAATTTTTTTGGCGCGATTTGGGTCGCGCTTTTTTAATTCCGAGAATAACTGGACGGCGCTCTTTTTTTCAAATCGGGCGCGCAGTTTAAAATCCGGCTTAACCTCGGGAATTGAAATGTTATCAGTCACTGCCTGTATATAAAATCCCGTTCCCCCGCAGATAATCGGAATTTTGGCATGCGAAAAGCGCTCGCTCGGCCGTTGGCCTCGCGAAATGCGAACGCGCCCATGCGAATAGCCTTTTTTATTTGATATTTTTTTAATTGCGGCGAGCGCCAATTTTTTGTATTGGGCGACAGTAAAGCGACGTTTTGGACTCGCGACGTCAAGCAAATAATGGGGAATATTTTTATAAATATATTGACGTCTGACGTCCTGCAGGACGTCAGACGTCTTAAAATTAATTTTGTCTCTCGGAACTTTGCCTGTCCCAATATCCATTCCTTTATAAACCTGCCGCGAATCTGCGGAAATAATTTCGCCGTTGAATTTGCGTGCAACTTCAACAGCCAGCGCTGACTTGCCGGAAGCATTCGGCCCGAGAATTACAATTATTTTTTGCTTTTGTTCTTTTTTCATCCCTTGCATTGTATAAAAGAAAAGACCCGAAAGGCAAGCTTTCGGGTCTTAGGCAAGAGCATCTTGCTCTGCCTTGATTTTGGAGCACAAAGAACATAAGTCATTTTTCCGGTCGTATAGTCGCTTATCGCTGATAATAAGCCCGAGCATATTTTTTACAAATATCCGTCTTTTATCAATTATCCTTTCTATTTTTTCATCAAGCGTTCCTATTGTCATATGCGGATAGGTTTTTGTGTTGCAGTAGCCACTTGGGAAATAGGAGCCGTTTGAGTCTATATGAAAATCAGTTAGGCGTTCGCGAAATATGGCCGAACAGGCGCGATGCATCGAAAACATTTTGCATTTTAGATTCTTGGCTCTGCCCTGTGGAGAAAGAAATTGTGTTGAAACAAGAATTAGTTTCTTTTTATCTGGGCAGACATACCAGTAATCAAATAAATGGGCAAAGCCAACCAAAGAATCATTTTCAAAGTCTTCATCATAAACTTTTTTTGTAAAAACCCTGGTTTTGAATCTTTGCCAGACATCATGGCCGATTGAAAAAGGATATACTTTATACTTTTCAAAGAGCTTTTCTAAGCGGGAATGAATGTCATCTGACGGTGCGACAGTTGTCTTGACGCAAAAATTTTTCGGTCCGCTATCAAGCAGAAATTTGAAGGTTTCTTCAAACCTTTCCATTGCCTTGCTGTTAAAGCTATGCAGGCTTAAGCAGAATTTGAATTTTTTATAATCTGGGGCGTTTTTAACCGTTTTTTTAGCCTTTTCTTCTCAATATCATTGTCCAGAAAGCCGGACGTTACGAGGGAAAATTTTTTCGTCCCTTGAAAATTATACACCATTTTTACAATATCTGGTAGCTGCTCATTCATTAATGGTTCTCCGCCTCCGGTCAGAGACAAAAATACAGTTGAATTAATTCTTCTGATTTCTTTTAGTAGCCTTTCGACTTTTTCGCAGCTAATGTCAATGGGATTTTTTAAGTCCGAGTTGCTCGCGCAATGGATACAATTTCTATCACATTTATTTGTAACATCAATATTAATATGAATTTGTTTCGGATATGTCATTGTCCTCCTCCTTTCTTTGCCATATTCAATTTTGAAGAACTGTCTAAATTCTTGGATTTTTAATAATACTCTTTATTTATCAATTTATCAAGAATTTTCCATCGCCGTTTTTTTTCTTCAATCCGGATATCATCTTTTAATTTGCTTGCGGCAGTGCCGGGGCGGGGGGAGTATTTGGCGATATATGCGCCGTCAAAATTTATTTGCTTGCAAGTTTTTATCGAATTTTGAAATTGTTTTTTTGTTTCGCCCGGAAAGCCAACGATGATGTCGGTTGAAATTTTTATTCCCGGAATTGCTTTACGGATTTTTTTGATGAGACTTTTGTATTGGGCAGTGGTGTAATGCCGGTTCATTTTTCGCAAAATTGTATTGTCACCAGATTGCACAGGCAAATGGATTTCTTTTGTTAATTTTTTGCATTTAGCCATTGTTTTAATTAATTCATCAGACATATCTTTGGGATGGGAAGTCATAAAGGTAAAACGGAAATTGCCGGGCAAATCATTTATGGCTTTGAGCAACTTTGCAAAATTAATTGTTTTGGTTTTTGATGATTTGAATTTAGAATTTGTTTCGAATTTCGGATTTCGGATTTCGGATTTATAACTATTTACGTTCTGGCCGAGTAACATAATATCTTTATATTCTTTTAAGATAAGATTTTTGACGTCGTTTATTATATCAGAGGCCGGCCGCGATTTTTCTCTGCCGCGGGTGTAGGGAACAGCGCAATAGGAACAAAAATTATTGCAGCCGGTCATAATTGGGACATAGACAGTAGTTTTGTTTTGATATATTGGTGCACATTCAAAATAGCTGTCCGGGTGCCAAATTTCGCTGACTTTTTCTTTGAGCTCGTTTTTATCTTTTTCCAAAACGCAGCCGGCCAGAATTATTTTCTTTTTCCCTCTGTGTTTATTTATTTTATCATAGACGCGATGCACGGCGGTCTGGCGGACCGAACAGCAATTGAGGACGATTAAATCAGCGTCGGCCTCGTTTTTTGCGGGCCTGTGGCCTTGTTTTTGCAACAAAGAAACGATTTTTTCGGAATCGCTTTCGTTCATTTGGCACCCGTAGGTAAAAATGTAGTATTTCATCTATAAAAGCGACACGGATTTACGAATTGACACACGGATGACGCAGATTTTAGTCCGTGACATCTGTGTGAAATCCGTGTATCGGTGTCGCCGTATACTATTTTTTTATCTTTATCTCGTCAATAATTTTTTCAATAAATTTATCTAATTTTATCGGTCCTAAATCGCCTTTGCCGCGCTCTCTGACGGCGACGGATTCGGCAGAGATTTCTTTGTCGCCGACGACCAGAAGATAAGGAATTTTTTGCAGTTCGCCGTCGCGGATTTTTTTGCCGATGGTTTCATTTTCGTTTTTAACAACAACGCGGATATTTTGTTGCTTCAACGCCTCGGCGACTTTTAAAGCATATTCTTTATGCCGCGAGCCAATCGGCAAAATCCAGACTTGTTCTGGTGCTAGCCACACAGGAAATGCGCCGGCATAATGTTCAATTAAAACCCCAATAAATCTTTCCAGCGAGCCGAGCAGCGCCCGATGAATCATAATCGGCTGCTGTTTTTTGCCTTTTTCATCTATGTAGGAAACATCAAATCTTTCGGGCAGGTTAAAATCAACTTGAATAGTGGTGCATTGCCAGGCGCGGTCAAGCGCATCTTTTATTTTTATGTCAATTTTGGGCCCGTAAAAAACGCCTTCGCCCGGGTCAATCTGGTATTTTAATCCGGTTTTATCAAGCGCATATTTAAGCGCCTTTGTTGCTTTATCCCAAATTTTTTCATTGCCGATAAATTTTTCCGGCCGGGTTGAAAGAAAAATGTCATAATCGCTGAATCCGAAAACTTTCAGCATTTTCACCGCAAATTCAATAATCCTGACCAGTTCTTCACTCAACTGTTCCGGGGTGCAAAAAATATGAGCGTCATCCTGGGTAAAGCCGCGCACTCTGGTTAAGCCGTGAAGAACTCCCGAACGTTCGTATCTGTAAACTGTGCCCAGCTCCGCATAACGGAGAGGCAGGTCTTTATAGCTTCTTGTCTGGCTTTGATAAACAAAAATATGAAAAGGACAATTCATCGGTTTCAAAAGATATTCTTCGGTATCAATTTTAATGGGCGAATAGAGATTTTCGCGATAAAAATCCCAATGGCCTGATTTTTTCCAAATATTTATATTGCCGATATGCGGAGAATAGACAAGCTTATAATCTTTTGCTTGATGTTCTTTTTTCCAGAAGTCTTCAATTGTTTGGCGCACAACTGCGCCTTTTGGATGCCAGACAGGCAAGCCGCCGCCGGCCAGTTCCGGCAGGCTAAATAAATCCAAATCCTTGCCTAGTTTTCTATGGTCTCGTTTTTCTGCCTCTTCCAGCTTTTTAAGATAAGCTTCTAAATCTTTTTTATTTTCAAATGCTGTTCCATAGATTCTTTGCAGCATTTTATTTTTTTCCGAACCGCGCCAATAGGCGCCGGCGATTTTCAAGAGCTTAAAAGCATCAGATTTTATTTCGCCGGTTGAATCAATGTGCGGGCCGCGGCAAAGGTCAACAAAATTGCCGGTTTTATAGATCGTGACTTTCTTGCCCTGAGCCTGTCGAAGAGTTGCCTTTTCTTCTTTTACTAAATCTTTTATCAATTCAACTTTATATGGTTGTTTGGCCTTTTTAAATAATTCCTGCGCTTTTTTGACGTCAATCTGTTTTTTCTCAAACGCCAGATTTTGCTTGATTATTGCGCGTATTTTTTCTTCCAGAATCGGTAAATCCTCGGGAATAAGCGTGCGCGGCAAATCGAAATCATAATAAAAGCCGCCCTCAACTGTCGGCCCGATGCCAAATTTAGCTTCGGGGAACATATCAAGCACTGCCGAGGCCAAGATATGAGATGTTGAATGTCTTAATATGTCTAATTTGTTATTTTTGTTTTCCATATATTTGAATTATATTATTTTAAAATTTTTGACTATTTTTTATTTTTGAGTTAGTCTAAATAAAAAGTTCTTAAGGAGGTGAGTTAAATGGCTTCAAGGACGAAAATAGGGCTAGGAGATCTGGTTAAAGACCGAGGCGTAGGTTCAGTTGACTTGCCAGAAGAAGTTCTTTATTTATGCTGTCCTAATTGTGGAACTCAGGCAGGGTTAATTGATCAACGATGTCCTATCCAATTTAAGGAAGTTTTTAATGAAGAAAAAACTCTTGTTATGCGGCTTCAGGTTGATTGCAGAGAGTGCGGCTGTAATGATAAGGAGCCTATGCAACAGAGAACTTGGGACTTTCTGCATGCGCAGGTTGTAAAAAAGCAATAATATGACAAAAACCCCATCTCAAGAATTCGCTAAAATAGCAAGTTCTTGGGACGGGGTTCTTCTATTTCCTCCTTCGCTAAAGCTTCGGAAGGACAAGCCCGCGGTTCCACCCAAGTTGACCGTTTATACAACAAACGGGCCACTTTGTGCGCCTTTAACGTTGGCGGCTTACGAGAGCCTCGCCCCGTTAGATGCGCGAAGCGCTATCTGACCGGGGTCAATGGTTGGTGAAGCCATATCACAGCTCTTGATTATAAAAATAGCATTTTGTAAATACTGTGTCAATAAACAAATTTCATCCGTGATTCTTTAAATGATTCTCATTTAATTCCCTCACTTCCTCACAAAGCAATTTCAAATTTCCTTCTTTATCATTCAGTCGGCCGGAAACTATAACCGGCTTGTCTTCCTGCCAGACAGTAGCTGTACGTTCTAAAGTATTGGGAAAAACCAAAACTTCAATTTTTGCTTTTTCGTCTTCAAGCGTGACAAACAGCATCGGCTTGCCCGTGCGGGTAATAATTTTTTGTATTTTAGAAATAACGCCGCCGCAGGAAACATTTTTTCCTGCCAGCTGGGCAGAAAGTTTGGAACAAGGAAGCGCCATTTTTTCAATGTAGGGTAAATATTCTTTGACCGGATGCTCTGAAACATAAAGCCCCAGCAGTTCTTTTTCCCAAGAAAGACGCTCTTTCTTTCCGGCCGGCGGGGCCGGAATTAGTTTTAAGGGCGGCAGGCCGTTGGTTTTGGAATCAGCGGCAAGCGCGTCAAACAAACCGGCCTGGCCATTGCTTTTTGATATGGAAATTTCGCGGGAAAAATTAAGGATATGTTCCATATTGAAAAGAAGCTGGCCGCGCTCTCCCAATTTATCCATTGTTCCGCACTTGACCAGGCTTTCCAGAGATTTTTTATTTAGGTCTTTGTCGCGCACTCGCTCAACAAAATCTGAAATAGATATATAAGGTCCGTTGGCTTTGCGTTCTTTGACGATTGCTTCAACCACATTTTGGCCGACATTTTTTATGGCGACCAAACCAAACCGCATCAACCCGTTTTTGATAACCGTGAAATTTTCCAAGCTTTCATTTATATCGGGCGGCAAGACCTGAATTTTCATCTGGTTGCATTCATTTACCAAAAAAGCAATCCGTTCAATATCATCTTGCTCCGAATTCATTATGGCGACCATAAACTCGGTCGGGTAATGGGTTTTTAAATAGGCGGTCTGATAGCCGATTAGAGCATAGCAGGTGGCGTGGGATTTATTGAATCCGTAGCGGGCGAAAGGTTCAATCCAGAGCCAAATTTGCTCGGCGGTTTTTGGCGTAATATTATTTTTTATCATGCCGTCAATCATTTTTTCTCTTTGCTCATCCAATAATTTTTTAATTTTTTTGCCGACCGCTTTTCTCAGTATGTCGGCCTGGGCCAAAGAAAATCCTGCCAGTTCCTTTGCAATTTCCATCAACTGTTCCTGATAGACACAGATGCCGTAAGTTTTTTTTAAAATTTTCTCTAATGTCGGATGGATATATTCTATTTTTTTGGCACCATGTTTTCTGGCAATAAATTCCGGAAGAAGTTCCATCGGGCCGGGCCGATAAAGCGATACCATAGCGATAATATCTTCAAAATCGGTCGGTTTGAGCTCTTTTAAAGAGCGCTTCATGCCGCCCGATTCAAGCTGGAACACGCCCGTGGTTTTTCCTTCCTGCAGAAGCTTGAAAGTTTTTTGGTCGTCAAGCGCCAAACTTGAAATATCAATTATTTCATTTTTTGTTTTTTTGACAATGGCAATTGTGTTTTCAATCTGGGTCAGGGTTTTCAGCCCCAAAAAATCCATTTTTAAAAGCCCCAGGTCTTCAATTGAATACATTTCATATTGTGTGACAATTGTTTCGTCGTCCTGGGTGGGATGCTGGAGTGCGACAATTTTTTCAAGCGGTTCTTTTGTAATGACAACGCCGGCCGCGTGAGTTGAAGCGTGCCTGGCAACACCCTCCAACTTCATGGCAGTATCCACTAATTTTTTGACCTGCTCATCGGAATCATATAATTGGTGTAGGTCAATTGCTTCATGCAGAGCTCTTTCCAATGTTTGGCCAACTTCGGCCGGTATCATTTTTGCGACCTGATCGCAGAGGTTATAGGAATATCCCATCGCGCGGCCCGAGTCTCTGATGGCGGCTCGAGCCGCCATTGTTCCAAAAGTAATTATCTGGGCAACGTGGTCATCTCCATATTTTTTTCGCACATAAGAAATCACTTCATCGCGCCTCGTGTCTGCAAAATCCAAATCAATGTCGGGCATGGAAATTCTTTCGGGATTTAAAAATCTTTCAAAAAGAAGTTCGTATTTTATCGGGTCAATATCGGTGATATTTAAAAGATAAGAGACAATTGAGCCGGCGGCCGAGCCGCGGCCTGGGCCAACTACAATATTATTTTGTTTTGCCCAATTGACAAAATCTTGGACAATTAAAAAATAAGAAGCAAAACCGGTTTGCTTTATGACATTTAATTCAAACTCAAGGCGGTCAAGAATTTGTTTTGTGGTTGTTTTGTAGCGCCGGCTGATTCCCTGATAAGCCAGTTCCTTTAAATATTCATCAGCTGATTTTTTGCCCGGCATTTTAAATTCAGGCAGTTGGATTTTACCCAATTCAAATTCAAAATTACATTTTTCTACAATTTTTTGCGTATTTTCAATTGCGTCGGGCGTTTGGGCAAACCATTCGGCCATCTGTTTTGACGACTGTAAAGAAAAGTCGTCGGCTCTCATACTCAGGCGTTCTTCATTTTCTAATTTGGCGTTAGTATTGACGGCCATTAAAATATCCTGTGCTTCGGCATCCTCCGGCCTTAAATAATGGACGTCATTTGTGGCGACAAGAGGAATTTTTAATTTTTTTGCAATTTTTATCATGGCTTGATTAGTCGGTTCTTGATCTTTTAAACCCGGATGGTGCTCAAGCTCCAAATAAAAATTTCCAGGCCCGAAAATTTCCTGATATTCAAACGCCAGTTTTGCGGCTTTTGCCAGGTCGCCGTTATAAATTGCGACAGGAATTTCTCCGCTTAAACACGCCGATAAGCCGATAAGTCCGGCGCTGTGTTTTTTTAATAATTCTTTGTCAATACGAGGCTTGTAATAAAATCCCTCAAGCCATGCCTTGGTTGTTAATTTGACTAAGTTTTCATAGCCTTCCTTGTTTTTTATCAAGACGACTAAATGATGGCGTTTGTCATCTATTTTCGGACGTTTGTTCAACATTCCTTCTGGCGCAAGATACATTTCCGAACCGATGACAGGTTTCAGCCCCTTTGCCTTAGCTTTTTTGTAAAATTCAACTGCTCCATACATTGAGCCGTGGTCGGTGACAGCCAGAGAATCCATGCCTTGGGCTAGTGCAAAATCAATCAGCTCGTCGATTTTTGGCAAACCGTCGAGAAGGGAATAGTGCGAGTGGACGTGTAAATGAGTAAATTTAGGCATTATAGTGGACACTTGCCCCGTGAAATTCGAGCGAAGCGAGAATTTTTTACGGGGTGGAGGTGAGTAAATTTCATAAATCTAAAATTGTCTACCTTTTTTCTTGAGCAGTTTAAGCCCCAGCCATAAAAGAAAAATAACTAAGGCAGCACCTAAAATCCAGGGGCCGATTTTAAAAACCAAAAAATGCACGGATTTGCCAAGCGCCAGGGCGGTATTTTTGCCGATCGCAGTCTCATAGAAAAATAAAATTAAAAGAATTA
>Ga0100393_10004131_pt1 | contig 13481 bp, 5 predicted proteins | sample CryGeymeta201517_FD_81546 | JGI IMG/M metagenome (GOLD analysis project Ga0100393, IMG submission 81546) | Groundwater microbial communities from Crystal Geyser aquifers in Utah, USA - Crystal Geyser metaG 2015-17 | ecosystem: Environmental > Aquatic > Deep subsurface > Groundwater | place: USA... | reverse complement strand
GAGCGGGTGGCGTACATTTGGTTCAACCGCTTCTGCGCCCTGCGCTTCATGGATGTGAACCGCTATAACCGAGTCAATATTGTCTCTCCAGCCGACCCCGGGCAGTTCCAGCCCGAGATTCTGGCGGAAGCCAAGATGGGGCACATCGACGAAGAGATGGTCCACGACAATGTCCGGCAGCAGATCTTCGCGCTGCTCGACGGCAAAGCGCCCAGCCGCGACCCGCAGGACGAGGCATACCGCCTGCTGGTGGTCGCCGCCTGCAACTTCTGGAACAAGGCGATGCCTTTCCTGTTCCAGCGCATCGACGATTACACCGAACTGCTGATGCCCGACGACTTGCTCTCGGGCAACTCCATCCTCGCCTATACCCGCGAAGCGATGACGCCGGATACCTGCAAAGACCCAAAAACTGAAGAACCAATTGTTGAAGTCATTGGCTGGCTTTACCAGTTCTACATCTCCGAGAAGAAGGACGAGGTGTTCGACGGCCTGAAGAAGAACAAGAAGATAACGCCCGAGAACATTCCCGCCGCCACCCAGCTTTTTACCCCGCACTGGATCGTCCGCTACCTGGTGGAAAACTCTTTTGGCCGCCTGTGGCTGCTCAATCGCCCTGGCTCGAAGCTGGTCGAACAGATGGACTACTACATCAAGCCCGAACAGGCCGAAACGGACTTCCTGCGCATCGCCAAACCGGAAGAAATTAAAATCTGCGACCCGGCCTGCGGCTCCGGCCACATGCTCACCTACGCCTTCGACCTGCTCTATGCCATCTACGAGGAGGAAGGCGTTGATCCCGCCGAGATCCCGGAGAAGATTCTCACACACAATCTCTACGGTATCGAGATCGACGAACGCGCCGGGGAGCTGGCCGCCTTTGCCCTGACCATGAAGGCCCGCGCCAAGCAGCGCCGGTTCTTCAACAAGGGCGTCAAGCCGAACATCTGCGTGCTGGAAAATGTGCACTTCGACGGCAATGAGTTGAAGGACTACATGGACTTTGTCGGTCGCGATCTGTTCACCGCGCCACTACAAACCACCCTGCGCCAGTTCGAAGAGGCCGACAACTTCGGGTCCCTGATCCAGCCGGATGTCACCGACGTGGACGGCATGCTCAGGATTCTGGAGTCAAAGAATGTCTCCGGGCAGCTGTTTATCAGCATGACCCATCAGAAGGTGCTACAGGCCCTGCGGCAGGCCGATTACCTGAGCCCCAAATACCATGTGGTGATTGCTAATCCGCCGTATATGGGAAATAGAAGTATGGCGGGACGATTGCAGGCATTCGCAAAGGATTGTTATCCAAACAGTAAATCCGACCTGTTTGCCATGTTTATCGAGCGCAACATTGATCTCGCTTTGTCAGGCGGATTGGTATCGATGATAACGATGCAAAGTTGGATGTTTCTTTCATCTTATGAGCTGCTCCGCGCTAGGATTGTCAATAAAGACTCCATTAAATCCATGGCTCATCTGGGAGCGAGGGCTTTCGATAGCATCGGCGGTGAAGTTGTCTCAACTACAGCATTTGTACTTGAAACAGAAAGTCATTCTTCCCTCAAAGGGGATTATCTGAGGCTTGTTGATGGTAGTTCAGAAGAAGAGAAATCCTCACTACTTCTGCAAGCTATTAAAGACCCATTGTGTGACCATCGGTTTCAAATTTCATCCACTGATTTTACGGAAATCCCCGGGAGCCCTATCGCCTATTGGGTAAGCCCAAAAACTTTCGAATTGTTCAGGAAAGAAGAATCTCTGGGTGAAAAAACGACCGCAAAGCAGGGATTAGCCACGGGGGACAACGATACATTCGCTCGACTTTGGCACGAGGTCTCAGTAGAAAAATTCTACACCAGGGCGCAGTCGTGTGAAGAAACATCAACTCTTCCTTATAAATGGTATCCGTACAACAAGGGCGGCCAATTTAGGAAATGGTTTGGGAACATAGTTTTTGTTGTTAATTGGGAAAACGACGGGGACCTCATAAGGCAATTTAGAGACGAGGCCGGGAAGTTAAGATCTCGCCCTCAAAACACTCAATGCTATTTCCAGGAGGGCCTAACATGGTCCGACGTCACTTCTGGATACCTGTCGTCGAGGTATTTGCCAAGTGGAAACATATACGACATCTCTGGTCATTCAGCTTTCCCGAGCAGCAAAAAAGAGAGACTCTGCATACTCGCTTATTTGAACACAACGTTTTGCCAACGGTTGGCAAAAATACTTAATCCAACACTGCATTTTCAGATAGGTGATTACTGTAATCTTCCTTTTCCGTCAAAATTTATATCCAGCAACATTGAAGAAAACGCGAACATTTGCGTTACTTTAGGAAAGATTGATTGGAACTCTTACGAGATTTCTTGGGACTTCACCAGCCTCCAACTCTTAAATCAAGACCACCGTCAGTCAATTCTGAAGACCACCTACCAGAAGCTCCGTGCACACTGGCGGGATATGACGCTGGAGATGCAGCGCCTGGAGCAAGAGAACAACCGCGTCTTCATTGACGCCTACGGTTTGAAGGAAGAGCTGGACGAAAAGGTTGACCTCAGCCAAATCACCCTGACTTGCAACCCGCACTATCGCTACGGCAACGACAAGAGCGAGGACGATCTGGAGGCGCTGCTGCTGGCCGACACCATGCGCGAGCTTGTCTCCTATGCCGTGGGCTGCATGTTCGGCCGTTACGCGCTGGACAAGCCGGGGCTCATCCTGGCCAACCAGGGTGAGACCATCGAGGACTACCTGAAGCGGGTTCCTGAGCCCAGCTTCCCGGCCGATGACGACAACGTCATCCCCATGCTCGATGGCGACTGGTTCACCGACGACATCGCCGAGCGTTTCCGCAAGTTCCTGCGCGTGGCCTTTGGCGACGAGCACTATGAGGCAAACCTCAAGTTCGTCGAAAAGGCGCTGGGCAAAAATGGCAAGGCGCGCGACATCCGCGATTACTTCCTCAAGGATTTCTACAGCGACCATGTGAGGCGCTACAAGAAGCGCCCCATCTACTGGCTGTTCTCCAGCCCCAAGGGCAGCTTCAACGCGCTGATCTACATGCACCGCTATCGCCCGGATACCGTCAGCGTGGTGCTCAACGATTACCTACGCGAGTTCCGCACCAAGCTCACCTCCCACAAGAACCATCTGGAGGCGGTCAGCATCAGCGCCAGTGCTTCACAAGGCGAAAAGACCAAGGCCCTGAAGGAGATCGAAAAGATCACCAAGATGATCGCCGAGTTGGAGGAGTACGAACGCGAAGTGCTTTACCCGCTGGCCACCGAGCAGGTGGAGATCGACCTCGACGACGGCGTCAAGGTCAACTACCCCAAACTCGGGGCGGCCTTGAAGAAGATTCCTGGTCTGGAAGCTGCCGATGAGTAAAGCAATTCAGTTTATATCAGAGCAAGATCGGCTCCTGCTCAAATATCAGCCCAGCGATATTCGAGACCCACGCCTTGTTGGACATAAGCTTGAGAGTGAAGGTCGAGTAACTCTTCGGAAAACATTCTCCTTCGAACGAGCTGACCTGGTTGAAAAAGTTGAATCGGAAGAGGTTGACGAGTTCGAGTACACCTTTCTCTTTGGCGTAGCTGACGGGCCATATTTTCGGGTTAAGCACCAAATTCTTGGCCTCAAACATGATCTGCTTCTTGCCAAGGAGATGAAACTAAGTGACAAAACGTTCATTGCCACCCGGGACATTTCCATTTTCCGCAGAATTGATGTGCTTATTGATGAGCCTATCGTCGTAGGCGGTGATGCGGACGGCGCAATTCCACCGGAGGCTTTTGATGAGCTATTGGCTAATTTCCCCACTACTACGGAATTAACTCATTACGCGAGAGCCAGAGTAGCCGGGGTTTTGAAAGACTACTTGGGCACTATGTCCGCTGCTCAAAACAAGCTGGACAGCTACCTCAACAAGAAGAAATCCATTCGAAATCGCTCGAAAATAGACTTTATCAAGGACTACGAACCGAAAAAATTCGAGTATGTTCGAGATGAGCTTTCAGCAATGCTGCTAGATGTTGAGGCCAATCCCAAGGCATATAAGGAGGAAGATTGGCAACGGCAGATTGCTGAGTTCATATTGCTCATTTTTCCTAAATACGTTGCCGTTCTCGAAAAAGTGCACATCAAAGACTTCTATCCAAAGGGTTGCAAGGTCCAGACAAAACGAGAAATTGACTTCATGCTTGTCGATGCCAACGGGACTGTGGATGTTATTGAAATAAAGAGACCAGAGCCTCATCAATTGCTCTCAAAAAAGCCAGGCTCTCGCGGCAACTACACCCCAAATGGTGAGCTATCAGAGGCTGTCATGCAGGTCGAGAAGTATCTATTCCACTTGAGTAAATGGGGGCGAACCGGTGAGCGTGCCATTCAGGGAAAGCGCAAGACAGAATTGCCTGCAGATTTCGAAATCAGGATTACCAACCCGAAAGCGATGCTCATTCTTGGCCGAGACAAGGATTTCACAGTAGACCAGCTGTTTGATTTTGAAATAATCAAGCGTAAGTACGCCAACATCGTCGACATTATGACGTATGACGATCTGCTGCGCCGATTGGACAATATCATCGCCATGATTCATCACAACTATTCAAAATTGGGAACTAAGGGAGGGCAAGCATGAACGACCGCATAGCCCAGGCCCTGACCAAACTCTTCGACCGGCACCGGATCGTCTTCTGGTACGACGCCAAACAGGAGTTGCGTGACGACTTCGAGGCGCTTCAGCTTCACGGCGTCGAGAAGCTGGAACTGACCAACAACGAGTACGGCATCAAGTACAGGCTGCTCCGCGAGCAACCGGAACAGAAATTCCTGCTCTACCGCGAAGGCCCTCAACCCGCCGACCTGGATAACTGGCTGCTGGATGTGCAACTGGCCCATGGCGAGTTCCGCACCGACCAGGTGGCCATCTGGCTGTCCGAACTGGAGCTCGGCCTGGAGTTTACGGATGTGGTGCAAGCCCATGCGGAGTTCTTCCAGGCGATCAAGCGCAAGGACGCCCTCAAGAAGCTGCTGAAAGCGGACGACACCGCCGGACAGATTCGCCTAAAGATGCTGGCGGTATGCACCGGCAGCGAGTCGCGCATGGATGCGGTGGTTGAAAACCTGCTGCAGGAGCTGGCCGACGGCCGGGATGAGAAGATCAAGCTGATAGGCCGGTGCAGCCTGGACGGCTTTCTCTGGGAACAGATGACCCGCTGCTACGGCTACAAGTCCGACGAGCCGGGCATCCGCGACTTCACCATTGAGCTGTTCAAGTCCTGCTACGCCATGGGCACCGACGGCCAGGTGAAACTGACCGGCGACGCCATGGTGTTTCTCAAGCGCTGGAAGGACAGCCGTCAGTTCGAAGGCGGCTTCGAGACCCTCTCGGGAGAATGCGCCGAGGTCCTCGGGATTGAGCAGGATCTGGCTAAGCGGGATTTCCGGGAGTTGATCGAGTTGGATTACTTCCGCCTGATTGACCAGAAGATCATCAGCGACTTGGTGCGGGCGGTGGCATCCCGCACGGCCTCCAGCGGTGACGTGGCGATCTGGGTTCGCCAGCGGCGACAAGGCCACTGGTATCGTGAATATCGCCACTTGTACGAAGCGGTCGATTACGCCGCCCTGTTTACCCACGCACTGGGCGAGGCCAAGCTATCCATGGACAGCCTGGCCGAAGGCGTGCAGCGCTACAGCCGCATCTGGTATCAGCTCGATCAGCTTTACCGCAAGTTTACCTACCACGTGCGCATGTCGGGACAGGCGTCGCTGATGGGTAGCCTGACCGATCAGGTCGAAAACCTCTACTCCAACAACTATCTGTTAAAGCTGGGCGACCGCTTCCAGACCTTTGTGGATGCGGCATCAAAATGGGAAGCCTTACCCGTGCGCAAACAGAAGGAGTTTTTCGAGCATTGGGTACGGCCGTTTCTGCGCAAGGACAATAAGGTTTGCGTGATCATTTCCGACGCCATGCGCTACGAGATCGGTGATGAGCTGCTGAGCCTGATCCGCCAGGAGGATCGTTACAGCGCAGAACTGGAACCGGCGCTTTCGATGTTGCCCAGCTACACCCAGCTCGGCATGGCGGCGCTTCTGCCCAACAAGGCACTGGCGATTGCCGACAACGATACCGGCACCGTGCTGGTGGATGGGCAAAGCTCCCAGGGAACGGCCAACCGCATCAAGATCCTTGGCCAGGCAATCAGTCAACGGGCTACGGCCTGCAAAGCAGACGAACTGATGGCCATGAAGGGTGACGACTGCCGGGCGCTGGTGCGCGATCACGACGTGATCTACGTCTACCACAACCGGATCGACGCTACCGGCGACAAGCGGGAATCCGAGGAGCGGGTTTTCGAGGCAGTGGAAGAAACCCTGCAAGAGCTGATTCGGCTGATCAAGAAGCTGACCGGGGCCAACGCCAACAACTTGCTGGTGACCTCGGACCATGGCTTCATCTACCAGAACCGCGCCATCGACGAGAGCGACTTTTCCGGAGTCGATGCCGAGGGTGAACAGATTCTGTTCCGGGACCGCCGCTTCGTGCTTGGCAAGGGGCTTGCCGAGGCATCCAGCCTGCATAAGTTCACCCCCGAGCAACTTGGCCTCGCCGGTGAGGTGGAGGTGCAGATTCCCAAATCGATCAACCGCCTGCGCCTGAAGGGCTCCGGCAGCCGCTTTGTGCATGGCGGCGCATCGTTGCAGGAGGTGGTGATCCCGGTGCTCAAGATCAACAAGAAGCGCCAGAGCGATGTCACTGCCGTTGAAGTGGACATCCTGCGCGGAGCCAGCTCGGTGATTACCTCCGGGCAACTGGCGGTGACCATGTACCAGGCCGGGCCGGTGACGGACAAGATCCAGCCGCGTGTGCTGCGGGCTGGCATCTACACCGAGGCAGGCGACCTGATCTCCGACAGCCACGACCTGACCTTTGATCTGAGCTCGGACAATCCCCGGGAGCGGGAGCTGCAGGTGCGCTTTGTGTTGACCCGCAAGGCTGACGAGGCCAATGGCCAGGAGGTCATTCTACGGCTGGAGGAAAAACACGCCGGGACTTCACATTACAAGGAATACAAGTCGCTCCGGTACTTGATGCGGCGCTCATTTACCAGCGACTTCGACTTTTAAAGGACGGGTGACCGATGAACGAACTTGACCAGAAAATCAACACACACTTCCCGGGACTCGTTGTCCGCAAGGATCTCGTCAAGACGGTCAAGGGCAACGCCATCGTTCCCTCCTACGTGCTGGAATACCTGCTGGGCCAGTATTGCGCCACCAGCGATGAACCGACCATCCAGACCGGCATCGAGACGGTCAAGGAGATCCTGCGCAAACATTACGTGCATCGCAACGAGGCGGGTCTGGTTCGCTCGAACATTAAGGAGAAAGGGCGTTACAAGGTCATCGACAAGATTGGCGTGGCCTTGAACGACAAGGCCGACGTCTACGAAGCGGAGTTTTCCAACCTCGGCATCAAGAAAGTGCTGGTCGACTCGGGCACGGTCAAGACCCACCCCAAGTTGCTGGTCAGCGGCGTGTGGTGCATTGCCGACATCGAATATGAATTCACCGAGGACAAGAACGCCAGCCCCTGGATCTTGTCGACCCTCAAGCCCATTCAACTCTCTCAGTTCGATTTTGACAGCTACCTTGAAGCCCGCAAACAGCTCACCACCGATGAATGGATCGATTTACTGATACAGAGCATCGGCTTCAACCCTGAGATGTTCGGCAAGCGCAGCAAATTGACCCAGTTGATCCGCCTGATTCCGTTTTGCGAGCGCAACTACAACTTGATCGAACTTGGCCCGAAGGGGACCGGCAAATCTCACATTTACTCGGAGTTCTCGCCTCACGGCATCCTGATCTCCGGCGGCGAGATCACAGTTCCCAAGCTCTTCGTGAACAACTCTTCCGGAAAGATCGGCCTGGTCGGTTACTGGGACTGTGTTGCCTTCGACGAGTTTGCCGGAAAACAAAAACGTGTCGACAAGGCCCTGGTCGACATCATGAAGAACTACATGGCCAACAAGTCCTTCTCGCGGGGCGTCGAGACGCTGGGCGCGGAGGCGTCCATGGTTTTCGTGGGCAACACTCAGCACACCGTGCCCTACATGCTCAAACACTCGGACCTTTTTTGCGAGCTGCCCGACAAGTTCTACGACTCCGCATTTCTTGACCGCATCCATTTCTATATCCCGGGCTGGGAGGTCGACATTATCCGGGGCGAGATGTTTTCCAACGGCTACGGCTTCGTGGTGGACTACCTGGCCGAGATCCTTCGCTCGCTGCGCAATCACGATTACTCGGACCGGTACAAGGAGCACTTCTCCCTCTCCTCCGATATCTCGACGCGGGACCGCGATGGAATCAACAAGACATTCTCCGGCCTGATGAAGATCCTCTTTCCGCATGACGGGGCGACCAAGGAAGAGATTGAGGAACTGCTGCGGTTCGCGATTGAGGGCCGCAAGCGCGTCAAAGACCAACTGATGCGAATCGATTCCACCTACGGCAATGTCCGATTTTCCTATATGGACGCTGGTGGACAGGCCAAGCCTGTCACCACGCTCGAAGAGGAGGAATACCCCGGCTACTACCACAAGACCATCGCGGAGGGCGAAGACGGGGAAATCTTAGAATCTGCGCAACCGGGCTCACCCCAAGGTCCATCCGAACCACTGGCACCGGCCGAGCCCGCCCTCAAAGAAAAGCACCTCACATTCCAGGAGAACCAGAAGGGCCTCTCCTTCGATACGCTGCTCGGCCCTTATCTCAAGGGCGCAACTGCGATCACGGCCACTGATCCGTACATCCGCCTGTTTTATCAGATGCGCAACTTCATGGAATTTCTGGAGACGGTGGTCAAGCACAAGGCTCCGGATGAGGAAGTATCCGTGCATCTGGTGACGACGGAAGACGAGTTCAAAGGCGAACAGCAAAAGGAAAACTTCGAGAAGATGAAGGAGTCCGCCAGTGCGGTGGGCGTGAACTTCACCTGGGAGTTCGACGGCACCGGCACGATTCATGCCCGCCATATCGTGACCGACCATGGCTGGAAAATCTCCCTGGATCGCGGTCTCGATATCTTCCAGCACTACGAGATGAACGATGCTTTTACCTTCGCCAATCGACTGCAGCAATACCGCCCATGCAAGGCGTTCGAGGTGACGTTCATTAAACACAAGCGGGAAGCTGAGGGGGAATAATATGAGCGGGATATCGGCATCACTGACCAAATGGTTTTCAGAGCGTCCCCAGTGGCTCCAGATTGCGGCTACTCGGCTACTTCAGCAGTCTGAGCTCATTGACAAAGACGTCTCTGAGCTCGCAACCCTGTGCCAGCAGGAAGCTGACGGAAAGTTACCCAAAACGACCTGCTCCTTTCCCGCTTCCGCGTTCTCCCAGGGCGCTGCAGGTACCTTGCGTTTGTGTTCAATCAGTGATGTCGAAGGAGTAAACGCCCTTGCTCCGAAAAAACCACTTGAGTTTGGTAAGGGCAATATCACGATTGTTTTTGGCAACAACGGATCAGGCAAATCCGGTTACGTCAGACTCCTCAAGCATGTATGCGGTGCCCGCGAGACGGGTACCCTTCACCGCAATGTCTATAAGCCCGGCTCTGCCGTACAGAAAGCCAGCATTTCGTTTGAGCAGGACGGCATTCCGAAGAGTCATACGTGGTCAGGACAAGGTATCTGCGATGACCTCAACAGCGTTGATATTTTCGACACCTCGTTTGGCAAGGTCTTTGTCAGCAGCGAAGACGAAGTGAGCTACGAGCCGCCGGTATTATCGTTTTTTAGCTCGCTCATCCTCGCATGTGAAAAGGTCGCCTCGGCCCTGGACGCCGAGACCAATCGGCACCAGTCCAAAAAGCCGAATATCCCGGCTGACAAGAAGGTAACTCCAGAAGGTATCTGGTACGAATCCATCAGTGCCAAGACCACCACCCAGGACATCGACAAGCACGGCGTATTTAGCAGCACTGACGAGACCGAGATGCAAACGCTACAACAGCGCCTTGCCGAACAGGCACCGGCGGAAAAAGCGAAGCAGCTGAGAAAGCAGAAACAGCACATCGACACTCTGATCCAGGATGCCCAAAAGTATCTGGAGCAATTATCAGACGAAAATTGCCGACGGATCATTGCTGCAAAAAAGAAGTCGATCCTCAAAAAGACAGCGGCAGATACGGCGGCGGAAAAGGTATTCTCCGGCAGCGAGCTTGAAGGCATCGGATCTGACGTCTGGAAAGAACTTTGGGAAGCAGCCCGGAGTTACTCCGTATCGGCTGCCTACAAAGAAACCGACTACCCGAATGTTTCTGATGGTTCCCGTTGTGTCCTGTGCCATCAAACCTTGACCCAAGAGGCCAAGGACCGCTTGAGTTCCTTCGAAAAGTTCGTGAAGGGTGAAATGCAGAAAGCAGCAACGGATGCGGTCAAGGAGTATGAGACCGCCACTCAGACTATCGAGGCGTTACCGACATCGGAGACGCTGAAGACAAGGATCGATGCGGCAGGCATTCCACAGGATGAAGTCGCCAGCCAGGTGACCAAATTCTTTACTCAATTACAGGCCAGGAAAGATCAGCTTCCAGGGATCGATTCCGAAGAAGCCATTCCCGCTATTATGCTCTCACCGGAGTGGATCGAAGAAACAAATGCCCATTCGAAGAGCCTCGGTGAACTCGCGGCAAAATATGACGAAGACGCCAAAAGCGACAATCGAGAGGAGATCAAGAAAAAGCTGAGCAGCCTACAGGCCAAAAAGTGGTTGTCTGAGCACCGCGCCGCCATCGATGAAGAAGTTAATCGCCTGAAGCTACTGAATCAGATCCAGGAAGCGAAGAAGTCGACCAATACCAAAGCTCTGTCTCAAAAGAAAGGGGAACTGGCAGAGTCCTTGATTACAGATGCGTTCGTGCAGAGGTTCAACGCGGAGCTCAAGGCCCTCGGCGCGTCTCAGGTGAAGGTTGAGCTCGTGAAATCAAAAGTCTCCAAGGGCCGAGTTCTTCATAAGCTCCAGCTTCGAGATGCCTCTCAGAGTGGACTCGCCGATGTCCTGAGCGAGGGAGAAAATCGAATCGTTTCAATTGCGGCATTTTTGGCCGACGTGACCGGCAAAAGCAACCAGGCCCCGTTTGTCTTCGACGATCCAATATCCTCGCTTGACCAAAGCTATGAGGAGGCCGTGGTTCAAAGGCTGATCGAGTTGTCACAGGACAAGCAGGTCATTGTCTTTACTCACCGCCTGTCCTTACTGGGAACTGTCAGGCATTTTGCCGAGAAGAAGTCCATAAAACCTGATGTGGTTAGCGTCCGCTCTGCTGACTGGGGTACCGGAGAGCCAGCTCCCATTCCATTTTCACAGAGTGACATCAAAACCGCCCTGAACACTCTCTTGAATCAGCGGTATCAGGACGCAAAGAAGGCGAGTGAAAACGGCGAATTCGAACATGCCGAAATCTTGCTGAAATCGATATGCAGCGATTTCAGGACATTGATGGAGCGCTCTATTGAAAATGATCTGCTGTGCGGGGTGGTACAACGATTCCAGCGTCCAGTCCATACGTTGAAGCTCAAGGATCTGGCTAAGTTGAAGGACGCGGATTGCAATCTCCTTGATTCGCTCATGACCAAATACTCTGGGTTTGAACATTCACAACCAGCAGAATCACCAGTAGAGCTGCCGAAACCAGACGATCTTCTGGCCGACATGACTTCACTAAAAAGCTGGCGTGAAGAATACGCGAAGCGCTCCGCCTCTACGGTGGCCGGGTAACAGCATGAGAGTTCTTCATACATCCGACTGGCACATTGGGCGCACTCTTTATGGCAGAAAACGCTACGAGGAGTTCGAATCCTTTCTGACCTGGCTGGCTGAGACGATTCAGGAAAATTCAATTGATGCGCTGCTGGTGGCGGGTGATGTCTTTGACACCAGCGCTCCGAGCAATCGCGCCCAGGAGCTCTATTACCGTTTCCTATGCCGTGTGGCCGCCTCATCCTGTCGGCATGTTGTCGTCGTCGCGGGCAACCACGATTCGCCGTCCTTTCTCAATGCTCCCAAGGAGCTGCTCAAGGCCCTTGATGTCCACGTGGTCGGTAGTAGCACTGAATCCCCGGAAGACGAAGTGCTGGTGCTCCGTAATGAGCAGGACGCTCCGGAACTGATTGTCTGTGCCGTACCTTACCTCCGCGACAGGGATATCCGCATGGCGGAAGCTGGTGAGAGTGTCGAAGACAAGGAGCGAAAGCTGATTGACGGCATCCGCAATCATTACGCCACCGTCGCCGCCCTGGCCGAACAGAAGCGGGAGGAACTCGGGGCCGATATTCCCATCGTTGCCTTGGGACACTTGTTTACCGCTGGCGGCCACACCGTCGACGGTGACGGTGTGCGCGAACTCTATGTTGGCTCCCTGGCTCATGTGACGGCCGGGATTTTCCCTGCGTGCCTCGACTACCTGGCGCTTGGACACCTCCACGTCCCGCAGAAGGTGAATGGCCTTGAGACCATCAGGTACAGCGGCTCTCCACTGCCCATGGGGTTTGGAGAGGCAAAACAGCAGAAGAGCGTTTGCCAGGTTGAATTCCACAGCACGGCCGCATCCGTACAACTGATCGACGTGCCGGTGTTTCAAAAGCTTGAGCGCGTCAAGGGAGACTGGGACGGCATCTCAAGCCGCATCCTCGAACTGTCGGCAACCGGCACCCGAGGCTGGATCGAGGTCATCTACGACGGCATTGAGGTCATTGGCGACCTGCGTGACCGCCTGGAGTCGGTCATTTCCGGGACGCAACTGGAAATCCTCCGGATAAAGAACAACCGCATCATCGACCGCGTGCTGGGACAAATCCATGAAGAGGAAACACTCGACGACCTGAACGTGAACGACGTGTTCGAGCGATGCCTCGCCGTTCATGACGTGCCTGAAGACCAGCGGCCGGAACTGCTCCGCGCCTACCAGGAAACGCTCTCGTCTTTCAATGAAGACGACAGGCAGGCGGAATAGAGAGGCTGTCGATGAGGATACTGCAGGTACGATTCAAAAATCTGAACTCACTGGTCGGCGAATGGCAGATCGACCTGACGCACCCGGCCTTCACTTCTGACGGCATCTTCGCCATCACAGGCCCCACCGGCGCGGGAAAGACCACCATCCTCGATGCTATTTGCCTTGCCCTTTACGGGCGGACGCCTCGCTTGAACAAGGTCACCAAAAGCGGAAATGAAATCATGTCCCGCCAGACCGGCGAATGCTTTGCTGAAGTGACGTTCGAGGCTCAGAATCGAAAAGGAGGGACGGAGCGTTACCGTTGTCACTGGAGCCAGCACCGGGCACGCAAAAAATCGGACGGTGATTTTCAGGCCCAGAAACACGAGATAGCCAACGCGGATACAGGCGAGATTTTTGAGTCCAAAATTAAAGGAGTGGCCGATCAGATCGAGTCCGCTACCGG
>Ga0100393_10004128_pt1 | contig 13485 bp, 9 predicted proteins | sample CryGeymeta201517_FD_81546 | JGI IMG/M metagenome (GOLD analysis project Ga0100393, IMG submission 81546) | Groundwater microbial communities from Crystal Geyser aquifers in Utah, USA - Crystal Geyser metaG 2015-17 | ecosystem: Environmental > Aquatic > Deep subsurface > Groundwater | place: USA... | reverse complement strand
ATTTTTTGTGAAATTGTCGTAATAGCCGTGCTGTGCGTTATTCTCGTGGAGGGCAAAAAGGTTTGCTGGTAGTCTACTGTAATTAGTTTACCGTTCTCGCTTCGTTTTGATATATCGCGGTGTTTACGTCTCACTTTGATCTCTATTGTACTATTGCACTCGAGTAGAGTACGAGTATTGATTATTGATTACTGTAGGTCCAGTGGTATTGATGCACACTGTATGATCTTTCTCAATCACTCTAGCCACCCAGTCTGTTGTGCAGCTTTGTGCAATCGAATGCAATGACAAGCAATGAAGGCGTAGAGCAGCAGAAACAGCATAGAGTGTCGTCAGTGGGGAAGTGCGAGCAAGACACCCACCCGAAAAACGAATGACCATAAATCGCTTCAACCGGAACCCTATCACTTCTTCGCTTTTGCTATGATCACAGTAGTACCTGTAATTTGCTATTCCAGCAAAATAATAACGTGCCCAACCTTCATTTTTTTACTTATTTTTTATTTTTTGCGAGTTCTTTGTCCACCACTTTATTTCTTAGAACAAAGCAAAGTCACTGCCGAGAACAATACAGTAGCCAACAATAGCAGGTACGCACAACGAATTGGCGCCAGCAATGGAGGCAGCCAATGTTGTCTTTGTCGTTTATTGAACATTGAATGCTTCTGGCTTCTGGGCAAAAACGCAACAACTGTCAAACGGAGATAACATACTCAGTCATTCGTAGTTCAAGATTGCAAATACGGATTAAAGGAGCTCCAACAGGGAATCCATGGATTCATCCTGCTCGTCGCGTTTCCTGGCGCCCAGTACAGAGCTACGATTGACAGAGCCCGCAGGATCCGTATCTCCCATGGACGAAATGGCACAAGAGGACCCTTCTTCATCCGTAGTAAATCCTGATTCTGAAATGGCAATACCCGATCTCTGAGTTGCAGATTCGTCGTCCAACTCCAATATAGCGCTCATCTGACCGTCTTGATCAAAGCGATAGGCACTCGGTAACATTTCGGAGAACGGTGACAGGGGATGGCTGTGTTCTCTGCTAAGGCCAGTCTGCTGATCAGAACCTGCTGCTGCAGTAGCTGCACCAGACTGTCCATTACCTTGTCGACGAAGGTAGTAAATTAGACCGACAGAGGCTACAAAGGCACATCCACCAACAGCAAATAAAACAAGCGAAGTGCTGAGGTCGTCAGATTCTTCAATATTTTTCTCGGTTTCTGCACTATTGGGATTGAAAGCTGCTGGATTCACAATGTCCGGACCGAGGTAGGTAGCCTTCACAAGACCTGTCACCTGGGCATCAACCAAGCTTAGCGCCTCTCGGATGGCAGTGAGAGTGTAGTACTTGGCCAACTCAAAATCGGCGTTTTCTTCAATGTATACTGTGAGGATACCGTCCACAATAGAGCAATCGTTATCAAAAACGTAAGGATCACATAATGCAGATGGTGAAAAACTGTCTTCCGGTAAATGATCTACACCCTCAAAGCCCAAGCTATTTCCAGACTGCAACTGTCTCAGTCGTCTGGTTTGGATGCCGCAAGGAAGCAGAAGATTGGCAATATCTTTGGTGAGAGCTTCCTCGGTAGCTCTTCGAATTTGGTCTCTTTCCTGAAAATAAGCAGACTCTGTTTCGATAGAATAGGTAAAGTCTACAGTTCCGGGTCTATCAAGGCTGCTTTCGCTGCATGAAATCAGGGTAGGTGATTGGGCTGGGCCACTTTCATTGCTGGATGGCGAAGGAGAACTGCCACCACTACCCCCCAGTACTGGTATGTTTGGAGAGAAGGAAGGAGAAAGTGAGGAGGAAAGGCCTCCATTCTCTGTTGTCGTTGGGCTGTCAGGAGAGGAGGGGCTGTCTGCATTATCATCTGTAGGAGCGTTGCCATTGACTGTTGGACTGGTAGGAGCCAAGGACAACATAGAGGGACTGCTTTCAGTATTAGTACCAACTGATGATGAAGTGGGATACTGTGAAGAGGAACTAGCATTGTTTCCTTGTTCTGTAGCTGGAGCATTGGGAGATGACAAAGAAGAAGGACTTTTTTCTCCACTTCCACCACTCACAGTTGGAGTATTGGAAGGGGCGGCAGATGGGCTGTTGGGCAAAGTAGAAGAGGGTTGACTTCCATTATTTTCCCCGCCAACTGTAGGAGTGTTGGACAATACCAGAGAAGGACTAGAGGCTGGATTCAAAGAAGTAGATGATGAAGATTCTGATGCATCATTCTCATCATTGTTGACACCATTGCTGGGTATTGTTTCTGTATCATCACCTATGACTATTGTTGGGGTGTTGGGAAATGACAAAGCAGAAGGACTGTTTTCTCCACTTCCACCACTTTCAGTTGGAGTATTGGAAGAGGAGGCAGATGAGCTGTTAGGGAATGTAGAAGAAGGTTGACTTTCACTTGTTTCCTCTCCAACTGTAGGAGTGTTGGGCAATGCCAGAGACGGACTGGAAGCTGGATTAAAAGAAGTAGATGATGAAGATTCTGATGCATCATTTTCATCATTGTTGACACCATTGCTGGGTATTGTTTCTGTATCATCACCTATGGCTATTGTTGGAATGTTGGGAGATGACAAAGAAGAAGGACTGTTTTCTCCACTTCCACCACTTGCAGTTGGAGTATTCGAAGTGGAGGCAGATGGGCTGTTAGGTGATGTAGAAGGGGGCTGACTTCCACTTGTTTCTCCTCCAACTGTAGGAGTGCTGGGCAATGCCAGAGAAGGACCGGAAGCTGGATTCAAAGTATCATTCTCATCATTGTTCATACCATTGCTGGGCTTTGTTTCCAAATCATCTTGCATTATTGTTGGCTTGGAAGAGGAGGATAGCGATGATCCATTATCAGGAGGGGGCAACGAAACATTGCCACCAGCGATTGGTTGACCACCACTTTGATTTTCGCCACTTTCATTGTTGGTTGGAGAGGGGCTTAGAAGGCCACCATTCCCAGTTGGATTTTCATTCAGAGATCCTGCCATTGTTGGTTGATTTTGGCCTACAGTTGTTGGAGAAGTATTGGGCGACGCTAAGGGCGACATAACTGTTGGCAATTGGACCGATGGACTGACTGCTGGTGAATTATTTCCCCCACTTATGGTTGGTAAAGGTTCAACATTGTCATCTCCATCGGTATTTTCGCTTTCATCCGTTCCGTTAGTGCTTCCGCTTTCATTATGTCCATCTGTAGTTCCACCTCCATCAGGTTCACCTGAATCATTTGTTGCGTCACTCTCACCCGTTTCATTTCCATCTGGCTTAGTGCTTTCATCCGTTCCGTTTATGGTGCCGCCTCCATCAACTGGGGTTTCTCCCGGTGATGATGTGGGCTTGTATTCATCCGTCACTGCGGGAAGTTGATTTCCATCAGATCCATTGGCGCTGGTAGAAGAAGGTGGCGTCAACTCCATATATGTTGGTGATGAAACGGGAAACCATCCAGTGTTTTCCTGCGCAGAATGACTAGGAGCATTATCCCCTCCACCATCTGGAGCGGAGGGTATTTCTTCGGGAGCATCAATTACAGTTTCTGGGTTGCCAGTAGGCTGTACTGGAGATGACGCTGGAGAATTGGTTGCTGCAAGCAAAATAGGTGCATTAGTAGGAGTACTGGACAATGGGACTCCCGTAGGACACAGAGTTTGGGGTTTATCATGATTCGTATTGGTTCCGTCGTCAATACCTTTGGGAGGTTCCTCGGGCATTGGAACTTCGTCAACACCTTGTACCGTATCCACCGTCTCTCCTTCTACATCAATCGTATTTCCATTAGCGGCTGCTTCGTCTTCAGCTCGTTTACGAAGGCCCTTGTTGTTGGCCAATTCCAAAATAAGATCAACATCTCCACTAAATGTCAAGGTTTCCTCGTTTCTGCGGTGCCGGTGGGGTGCCTGCCGCTGTGGTAGCTGATAAGTTGAGGCCGACGAAGCCGAAGGCGAGAGACTTATGCTCAGCAGTAAGCAAGATATTAAGGTGTTGAATCGAGGCATCTTGTTATTATTTTTTTGTATTTCCAGTATTGTTTGTTGTTGTTGTTGTGTTTCTGCTTAGTACCAGGTAGCTCGCGAATCGTGAAGAAATGTCGTTTTGTGAGGTTAGTTTGTTGTGCTTGTCACACACAAACCGCCAGACTAAACACAAAAACAGTTACTTTAAATAGCCACTCGAGAATCGTGTTGGCGCAAAACCTTGCTCACATTTTTGCACTAATAATTACACACGTCTTATTAGTCTACTAGCTGGTAGGTCTAGCAGATCAATACTCTGTAGCTACTAGTACCACTATCTCAAAACCGGTTCATTCTGAAAATGTCAGTAGTATATTCCAACCGACAATTCAGCCCCAGGTCCAAAATCAGACAACCGCATACAGTTTTAACCAGTGTTCCACTGTGTCATGACAATTCTACTAGAAAACGATTGCGACACCAGTATATTTTCTTCTGCTTCCTTGTACTATACTTTTTTTGGTACAGATGATGAGGAGAGCGGTCAACAACACATTAGAATTAGTTAGGTTGGACCACTTCCATTTATTTACCGTCAACGATCGCGTCAATCTATGACCATTATACTGAGAGTGAATTCTCCGTGTGCGCAGCCATGACCAACCAACCTCTTACTCTCTGTTGGAAGACCAGTTTGTTTACCATACTGCTAATACAAGCAGGCACTCACTCCGATCGTTGATTACCTGTCCTTTTCAATGATTGTGCTCTTGCGACCGCCCGGACACTTTAAAAATAAAGCCGCAGACTTGCTCCCTATCAATTTGAACATGATGTTAAAAAATAAGACGTGATATTTTTGTCAAGTTTTGTCCAGTGTCAAACTGGGTGGAGATTTTTTTGACCCAGACCAAAATAAAATGAATACAGTAATTAATAATTATGATAGCTAGTTGTTGTGCGATTGATGATCCTCTCGCAGACTATTAGACTACTGATATTAAATAGCAGGGCGTAATTTTACCTGTACCATACAGTAGTCGTCCATCTCGGGTCCTTTCTCGACGAGACAAGAGATTCGAAGGAACATTTGAAGCTGAATCGGCTTTAGTATTTAGTACTACTAACTACTATGAGCGACAACAATGAGATTATGGAGATCTTTACAGCCTTGGTAGTGACTTGCGGCATCGTGCAAACTGATAACCAAAGTGGCGATGACGATGACAACTCCACCCGAACAGGATTGATACGGTCTCTACAAAAGTTTTCGGTTGAACTTCGACAAAAACAGAAAAGGGCTGCCGATGGTAGCACGATGCAAGGGGAGAAAGATATCGACGACGACTTGATGCGTATCGAAACGGCTGCGACCGACATCCGCCAGGCATGCCATCGATTCGTTGCTTCTCAACAAGTGAAATTGTCAGAAGCATGTGATTTTTTTCAACAACTTTCGCATCTTTGTACGGCATCCAAAAGTTACCAAAGTCTGATATTGCAAAGTCGCTCCGTATTGACCGCCTTTCGCAGGAAAACCTATTTCGACAACGAACGAGTTGAACGAATGCTTCTGCACTTAAACGGTCTGTATTTTTGTTTTCATCAAGATATTTTAAAGCCATGCTTGGATTTGGAGGCTGCTCTAAAGGAGGCGACTTCCGTACAAAGTCTGCAATTTCGAGGCATCTTGTCCGTTATCCAAAATTGGCAGTGTCGTTTGTCCCTAAAAGGCAGCACAGACCGAAGTCCTGAAAGTAGCGACTTTGCGATTCCTTCCTTAGAGGATGGTGTCACACAACTAGAAATTCAAGATAAAGATAGTCTAACCCCAGCCGGGAGTTGTTGTATCGAGCATCTGCCGTGTCTGCAGTCTTTTCCATTTTCGACACGCCGACAGTCCTCTTCCATTCACAGTGTCCTTCTGGTTGGCATAGAAGGCTCTGGAAAGACACACATTTGTAACGAAATTGAAGTCGCTACGAGCAACCACGCGCGAGTATCTCGGTTGGACACGGTCGGACAAACGGTTGGTGATATGGAAGACAATATTATTTCTTTTTTTCAAACTGCATTTTCAGAACCTAATAGCGACTGCATCTTGCTCATCGATGACCTGGACGAAATCTTTGCCAAGATAGACGAATCGAAAGTGCCGACAATAGTAGACAGATCAGACAAAGAACTAGAGAGCCATCCCTCTGTCAGGTCCTTGGCCACATTCCAAGCCATGATGGACTTGACCATGACTAGAAGCCAACCACTCAATCACCTTATTTCTCTTGTCTGTACAGCGAAATCCAACCTCAATCTTGGCTTGGGTAGATTTGACGATGTCTTTGTATTAGAACCACCCAATTTCGACGAGAGAATGGCAGCAATAAAAGAGTTTGTGGGATTAAGCCAGAATCTACTGAAAACATTTTCAGAATCGGCGCACGACCTGATACAAACAAGTTTGAAGGGACTCGCTACATCTACAGTTGGACTATCGTATGCAGAAATAGCTCAAACTTATCGAAGGGCCAAAATACAGCTGTCGGAAGCACCAGTAGATTCCGTCATAATTTCTTCCAGCGACACGCCCGCTTGGGTCAAACATATAACTTTGATTCTCGAGGCAGTCAAAAACGCTGTGCAATGTTTTTCTCCAGCCTCATTGCGCAATGGTGTTGTCGATAATTACGTCGATATGCGAGTGTTGGGCAGCGACGACCTACTAGATCCTTCGCGTAGCAAGATTTTACCGAGTGCATGTCCGCTTTACGGCCATAGCAGTGACTTGGCTTGGAAAGAACTGGAATCACAAATTGTCATACCCCTCTGCCGATCGAAGGAACTCAATCTACTTTTGTCAAACAAAATACACTCATCAGTTCACGGAGACTTATGTGGTGGTGTAATCTTGACAGGTACTCCCGGTACTGGTAAGTCAATTTTGGCTCAACACTGCGCCGCTTTTGCCGCAAGCCTGCTTCCTTCTGTCAAGTTGCTAGAGGTTAGTTGCACGTCGATGATCCACAAAGAGGTGGGTGCTAGTGAAAAGGCGGTTCATAATCTCTTTAAATGTGCAAGAGCTGCAGCTCCTTGTGTGGTGATCTTGGATGATATTGCTATTATTTCGTCTGTTCGAGGACACGACAATACAACGGAAGGGACAATGGATCGTGTACTCTCCACTCTGTTGACAGAACTTGATGGTGTCGAACGAGACTTGCCAACCTCTGGCGAAAGTTCATGCATAGCAGTGATTGGGATCACACAAAATGTTGATTGGGTTGATCCTGCGTTGCGTCGTCCTGGCAGGCTGGGAAAAATTGTGACATTGGATGCGCCGGATCAGGAGACCAGGCGTCGGATAGCGCAACGAGAGTTGGAGCACTCCTTTGCTTCTCAAGTCGATGCAAGTCATCTGCAGGAGTCTTTAACTAAGCTAGCAACTCTGATGGCAGGGAGAACAGATGGACTGGTGGGTGCCAATGTTATAGCTCTGTGCAATGACTCTAAGCGATCATGCGTGACACAATATATTGAAAGGAGTGGCCAGGAGGGTCTACCTGGCCAGCTGGAACTCATTGATCTCATGCATAACTTTATTGCTGAATCTTGCTGAACTTGGTATTTGATTCTTTGTTTCACGCTTTGTTGATGCTAAAACAAATACCGCATGCATCGATACTGCTATTAATTACTTTTACATTGATTTCTGATATTTTACGAACTAAATCCTTGTGCTGCACTATAAGCTTCTTACAGAAGATACCTACTACTGTTTGGACCATTCGGCGCATCCGTAGCTCCGCCCCAATTTCTCCCTTCTGGGAGCTGCGTGTTACCTGCAACACTCCCACCAAACAACTGATTTTGTTGCTGTTGATATTGCTCTTGCATTTGATGGTGATGGACTTGCAGGTGCTCTCTAAAATTGGGAGTGTTGTTGTTATTGGTACGGGCCTGTTTGGGCGAGTGCGGCTGTAATATAGAATTCATTCGATGAACTGCCACGTTGGCAGGCGGTGGCATGGAGTAGGACGCCGATGCTGGTAGCTGACTCTCATAACTCATCGCACTGGTGGTATTTCGAATTTGTCGCTGTCTCCTCGATTTCATCATTTGCTGGGACAAGGACGAAAACAATCCCATAACGTACACCATGGAGACCCCAAGAGGTGAATGCTTCTCTTCTTCCGTCAATTGAGGAAACTGCAGCCGCGCGCCAGCAAAAGTCTTCAGATAATCTTGTGACTGTCGTTGAATTCCCAGGGGAGACATACTATGGGCCCCTGATGCGCCATTTTTGGTTTCTCCTTCTGTCATGACACTGTAGGAGAGAAAGCCAGCAATATCACCACCAGCTTTACCACCTCCCATCTAATTATAATTTGAAATAAAAAGAAAATAGAAATTTACTTTGAGTTGAACAGTTCCGATGAACAAAGCAACCTCAGTACTTACTGCAATGCAATCGACATACCATTTCCATCATGGCTTCTGGAGGCATGATAACATGACTGGCGCTTCCATTTCCTCTTCCATTTATATGATTCAAGTGGTTTCCAGCACTCCCCACTGTCATGGCTTTCCGCATAAAGGAATCATAGTCTCCCAGAAACTCTGCCCTAGATTTTTCCTTATTTTTACGGTACTTCTGGAGGTGACTTTTAACTCGCTCGCTTGTTAAAGACTCGGGGCGTGATGTCATGTTCTCCATCAAGACAGACGGTGACGATTGACTGAGTCCAGCATCATGAATAGCCGCCACGAACAATCGATGCAGTTCTTGGCTCCATTTCTCATCTTCTCCGGCTGTAGGAGCGTTGTTGATAGTGGCGTTGGGATCTACTTTCTCCCTCTTGCCGCTCGTGTCCTTTTTATCATCACTATCACTATCACTATTACTATCATGATCATTAGTTCGCTTCCGCTTGGGTCGAGGACTGGAAGGTGATTGCTCGCTCATGGTGGCATTGATTGCTGCGCCGTACGACTAGTATGAAATGCTGCTGCTCTGGCAGCTTTTAGTAGTACAAGTTGGCGAGATTTCAAGCGTGAGGTGAGTGAGGAGAGTGAAAAGTACTCTAGAGGGTCTAGCAGCGCTGTACTCGGACTAACTTTTATTAGTATCGAGTACCAGTGGCTGTGCATTGAAATTGGGCTTTAAAGATTTCGTGGTTCGTGGTACACTAACTAGCTACTATCACAGTAGTAGTAGGGGTCAACCGTAGTACCAGCCGTACCAGGTAGGAGGAGTACCAGTAGTACGGTACTACTAGTACTGGTACCTGGTACTACGTAGTAGTTTGGACATGGTGACGATGACGTTTGCTCAAGTTGCAGACATTGATGCATCGACATACTAGACTAGTATTCCGAAAGGAAAAATAATGCTTAAATAATCCGACGCAGGCAGGCACTTGATTTTTTCTTTTTTTTTCAGAATTACCCCCATAATGCTCAAAATAACAGTGGAGTAGGCTAGTCTAGTAGGTATTTTCATCGTCTATGAGAGTAGACTAGCTAGTACGAGCAGAATGGTACCGTGGTACTACAGTACGTGGTACAGTATTACGAGTACTAGTATTCAAGCGCCGAGCGCCATGTCGTTATTCCAAATTGCTCAGCCGATACGATTATTGTTGGATTGATCAATGCACCGTGGTACGGCATTCTTGGCTAGTGATCACCACTCTGAGTGGTATTTCTCCAAAGGAACGCCGTGGAAATCAATCATCTGATTACATTAGGCGTTTGCTTTTTGCTTAATAGCTGATGGCTGTTGCAAAGGTGGTTCACACTAACAATACAACGCAAAATACTACTAAACCCTCTGATATCCAACTCATTCTGCTTGTTTCTCTTCTTCATGATTATTATTATTTTATAAAATAAACAAATAAACATCGAGTCAATTATGTGGGACATCACTTGGAAAATGGGTGTACACGGATCTGTGAGGTCTTTGCTGATGTCGATGCTCCCCAAATTACTCTCTCGCCTTGCCGTAGGCACAAGAATGTCAGAAATGAATGTATTGTTAGGTAGGAAAAAGCCTCCTTAGTACCAAAACCCTGCCCCATAGTATTACATGCATTTACTTTTTACGTTTTCTTCTCAAATCACGCAGGGCGCTCTTGCTCCGAGCTATTTCACAAGCTTGGGACAGAGGAACCCTAGGCTCCATCTGAATTTCAGTGGAATCCTTTGCCATTGTCACAACAGAAAATGTACAAACTTTCGAATGGCAAAACTGCACAAGCTTTTCGTTCTTTTCTTTGGTGCCTCCCCATATGTACCACATACTATTGAACGGCGAGCTTTTTTTGTGCGTATCGCTCTTTTTGGAAACTCGATAATCTTTGGGTGGCAAGTAGACGTAGCGCTTTTTTGGAACCAAGTAAAAAGGCTCCATTTGCTGGCTTTTGGTTTTGTTTAGAAAATAGTCCTTCTTGTGAACCCATTCGGGCATGAGCAGAAACCATGGCCGACCCTTCATGCGAGGGCCGGTAATGTGCTCCACCAGCTTTTCAATGTGATCCATAGAATACGGCGGGTTCGTGACGAAACAATCGTATTCTGGATAGCCTGTAGACGACTTCCATACCCCGTAGCAATCTTCCTTTTTGTTGTAAACACAGGGAAACCCCAAGGCGTTCAAATTTTCGATGACAGCTCCATTGCAGAAGTATGGGTCGTAGATCTTTACATCCTTGCCCTGCTTGTCGTTAGCTATTTGTGAAAGCAAGGGTTGGATATGCGCATATGCCTGCAGAGGAGATTCGCAATGATCATCTGGATCAGTGGGGAAAGGAAACGAGAATACGGGAACGTCTTTTGAATCTTAAAAAAACCCAATTCCACAAAAGATCATTCAGCAAAGAAGAGAAAGAAGAATCATGAGATGACTTTGTTAATTAATTTTAACATCAACAAACAACGTAGAAAAAGAACTTTCGGGCAGGCTATTGAGAATGCCTCAGTTGGGGTCAAATTTAATATGGACATCACACCCGCCTGCTCGATCATTTTGATTACATCTTGCACGATTATTGACCGATTCGTATTACGGAAGAAAAAATATCGTCTCGGCTTCGATACATGCGGAAAAAGAAAAACACAAAACAGGATCTTCACAACAGTGCACGAGAACCTACCTTCTGTCGAAATGTTGCTATCATTCGTTGTCACAGGAGAGACTGTTTTGGTTGTATCTTCGTTACTATCTACGACAGAAGAATCACCAGCATGCGAGCTTTTCACTCTCCTGTCTTTCTTCTTTTTCTTTTTTCGTTTCTTTTTGTAAGCAACGGAAACATCAGCACGCGCCTCTTGATTCAAAACATCGTCCGTGTTTGTCACTATTGGTATTGTTGAAGTGCCAAATTCCTTACTGGGCCTGCTGTGTTTGGTATCTAAAGATACATCCAACTCCTCGCAATGCTTTCGCTTCCTGTCTTTTTTACTTTTCTTGTTTTTCTTGCTTGCTGTGACTGTCGTCGGTTGGGCAGCAGCATTCATTATAGCAGAAGTGCACAACAAAAGTAAAAGGTAGACACAAACACTCGATGCAGTTTCTGGCTTGGTCCAAGTAGAGCGTAATTTTGTTCACCGACAGAAAAGGGGAAGCTGTGATGATCTTTCATTGATGTTGTCCTATAATGCTACTCCAGCTTCTACTCGGGTACTAGTCTAGATTAATACATATTATTATCTTGTTTTGATGAGAGCGACGAGAAAAGAAACAAGAAACTGTTTGATGAGGCCTTTAGAATTGAGGAGCAAAGAAACTGCGAACGGCGAAATCGGCTTGAAAAATGATGGAGGAATTGAGATGATTATTATTTGCGAATGAGTGGCGGCGAAAAGGCTATGAGCGCACAGAGACGTCCTTTTGTCAATCAGCCGTGTATGGATGAATCCCAAACAATCGAGTCCCAGACATTGACGAGTCTGCACGAAAAAAAAATGGCAGCAGGAGGCAAATCTTGTGGAGATTAGCAGCCGGCAGCGTACTGGTTTTATTGGGAGGATTTGGATAAAAAGTATGGAAGTTGGAAGTTGAGGAAGTTGCTGCTAAAAGATATAGGGACAAGTACCACTTGCCATTTTTTTTGAAAATTACGTCATCAAGATTGTTGCACTCATTAATTACTTTGTATGTCGCAAAGACATGTATTTCCTACTTTAATTTCTATACATAAAGCACCATCACCTTTTACATGTAGTAGCCACAAACAACAAACTCATATATTCATGAATATATATTCATACGATGAGTCCTTTTGACGATGATGGTACGGAGCAAAAAAGAAGACGACGTGCAAGGATCAGAGCCATTATTCTTGTATGCATTTCCCTAGAGAGCAGCAGATCATTCAGGTCTCTTCTGGAAATGGAAGGGAGGCATCGTAGGAGACGAGCCCTTAACCGTGAAGTACTTCTCCATCCGGAGCTGTCTCCCTGGAGAAAGCTTTACTCTAGTGGAACTGATGGATCACTCATCACTATCACTGGCTTTGATCACTTAACCTTCGAATACATCTTGGGTCTTTTCACTCCATTCTTCACTGCGTTTACTCCGTGGTGCAGCAAACACGGAGGAGTCGATGGACTGAATTACATGAGACGCAACATGAATGAGAAGCGAGGTAAAAGAAGAATGGTTACTCCTGCTTCATGTCTTGGATTGACGCTGGCGTGGTACAGGTTCAGAGGCGCTGAGTTTGTCCTTCAAGGATGGTTTGGCTTTACAGGAACACAAACGAACGTTTGGTTAAGATTCGGTCGAAGGATGCTACTGAAGGCATTGAGGCATGAGCAAGCAGCCATGGTTGAATTCCCCAGTAATGAGTCCATTGAAGAGTGGAAAGCACTCATAGAAGATCGACATGACAAACTCCATAATGTATACTGTTTTGCAGACGGCTTAAAGCTCCGATTTCAAGCATGCTCCGGTTTAAGCGAACAAGGTATGTTCTACAATGGATGGCAACATGGGCACTACATCACAAATATATTCGTCTTTGGTGCCACTGGAAGGATCATTCATTGTGTTATCAATGTCCCGGGTTCAGTTCATGATAGTACTCTCTGCCATTGGGGAGGAACGTATACACTCTTGCAGCAAGCCTTTGATGCAACCGGTGGGGTTTGTTGTGTCGATTCAGCTTTCCTTGCAGGTAATGTGGACTACCTCATCAAGTCTTCCCAAGACCTCACTAAGGCAAGAGACGAGGAGCACCTTCTGCAACTGAAACAAGCAACGAGTCTCCGGCAGGCTGCAGAGTGGGGCATGAGGTCAATACAGAGTGCCTTTCCTAGAATGAAAGATGCGATACTATATGAAGAAAAAGGGGAAAGAGGAGTCATACTCCAGTTGCTTCCACTACTCTACAATACTAGACTGGAGAAGGTTGGTTTGAATCAAATTCTAAATACTTATGCTCCACACCTATCTAAGGACGCAGGATATTTCATCAAACGTAGAGACTAACTTGTACTTAATCATCATCATCATCATCTTCT
>Ga0100393_10004124_pt1 | contig 13495 bp, 7 predicted proteins | sample CryGeymeta201517_FD_81546 | JGI IMG/M metagenome (GOLD analysis project Ga0100393, IMG submission 81546) | Groundwater microbial communities from Crystal Geyser aquifers in Utah, USA - Crystal Geyser metaG 2015-17 | ecosystem: Environmental > Aquatic > Deep subsurface > Groundwater | place: USA... | reverse complement strand
CCGCTCCCCGGACCGACAGGTCTCCTCGAATCCCGTGGATTCGCAGCCCTTTGAGACCTTCCGGTCAAGCGTTTCGGGGCGGTCGGAGACCTGCCCCGAGCTAAGTACGGTTGTAGTATTAGGTCGGGCAGCCACCCGGCGACGTGCTGGTAGGACGGCTCCCCTTGCGCGAGCACCCGGTCGCCCAGGACATCGGCGGCACTGTTTTCGACCCAGTTCATGTACCCCGCGGGGTATCTCTGGAGCGGCCGCGCGATTCCGGCAAGCTCCCCGACCGCCTTGCGGATCTCGGCGACGACGCCCTTCCCGTCCAGGTAGACGAACACTCCCCAGTATCGGAAGCGCTTCTCCAGCACCAACGCTCGCGGCGTGTCGGTTCGTGCGACGGCGAGCCAGCCCCACGCGGACCCGCCCACCGACACGGTGCGCTCTTCGCCGGTCTCGGCATGACGGAGCGCCGCTGTCTCGCCCCTCCAACGCAAGAGCGCAGGAACTTCGAGCGTCTTCCGTTCCTGCGGTTCCTCCGGCGGGTAGTACCAGTCCTCCGCCACCGGCGCGAAGTCGTCGATCTTCAGGTTCTCGTCCACGAGCCCTCCCCTATCTCGGCGCCTGAGCTTGAGTTTGGGCGCCTTCTCGATTTCCTCTCGCTTGTTCGGTGGGTCGAATGGAGCCACGGCAAGGAAGAAGCCGTCGAGGTTCGTGTTGCCCTTGTCGGCGAGTGACTCCAGCCGCAGTGTGTGCCAGCCCGCCGAGAGGTCGCCCAGTGCGACCTGAACGCAGCGCCACTCGCCGTCCGCTCCGTGCCCCCATCCACCAGTCGGCGGGAACACGACGTCGGCCGCGTGGCGGTCGTCCAGCGACAGCGCGAACCGGCTCTCGGGCTCCGCTTGCCGGGCGGCGCGAAATGCAACGATGCACTGGTCCAGCGGCGCGTCCAGGCAGAACCGATAGACAACGAAGTGCCCCTTGGCGCCGCCCCAGTTCGACCCGAGGCACTGCCCGCCGGAAGCGCCTGGCGGCGGGTCGACTCGCTGTGAGCCGAACTGCTCGAAGTAGTGCTCGCCTTCGGTCCACAGCGCCTCGGCTGTACGCGCCGGCGCAGCCGCGGCGACGGGCGGCAGGAACATACTCAGTAACGCGACCGTCTGCAGGGGGATCATCGGGACTGGTTCTCCGTTGTTGAGGCGACAGGATAGCCGCGACGGCGGCGGAACTCAAGCCGACCGGCAACCGGAAGGACCCGGCCCAAGGGTGTAGAACCCAGAGGGTGCCCCGGCGAGCTCGTCTCGCCGGGGCGTATCCATGAAACCCAATCCGGTTGGACCAGACACTGTCGTTAACCTCTCGCAGGAGCAGATGCATGGCAAAAACAAGTCTGGTCGCGCTGATCGGCGGCCTGTGTGTGACGGCAAGCTGGCTGTGGCTCTTCAGCAGCCGCGCCGGGATGGACCGGGAGCGAGCGCTGTGGGGGCGATTCGCCAGGCTCCAGACTGAGCTCGCCGACCGACCGGCGGTTCAGGAGCAACTCAAGGAGGTGCGCGAGAACCTCGACAAGCGACACCTTGAGGCCGCCAGCGAGAAGCTGACCCAGGTAGAGCGACAGGCCCGCTGGTTGCGGGGACAGTCCACGGGAGAGGAAGGCAGACCGCCGCAGAGTCCGGACGCAGCTCCCGGCCAGCGAGTCGAGGGTGAGGGCGCAGGTTCGCCCGGTGGTGGGCCAGGTATGTCTGGAACGGACATGCGGGGTAAGCGGAACGGCGCCGAGCAGTGGCGCCGAGGAAACTGGCAGGGGAAGGCACCGGCCGAAGGAATGGGTGGCGAGCAAGCTGGCGCCGGCGAGCGGTGGCAGGAGGAACGCGAGCGGCTGATGGTGTTTGCTGCGCAACTGCCACCAGCGGACCGCGAGCGCGTGCTCCGCGAGACGGCAATGGTCGGCGCTGAAGTCGGCCGCCAGGCTAAAGAGGGGGGCGATCCGGCGCCGCTGAAGGCACTCCAACGACTCATCCGGCGAGCCGGCGAAGGCCGACTGACGGCGGATCAGTACCTGACGGAACTCCGTCATCTGGGCGCCCAAACCGGACTGAACGGCAAAGCGCCGGTCGGGGAGCGTGGCCGGCCGAGCGGGCCCGAAAGGACTCAGCGAGCTGGCGCCACCGGGCCGCAGCCGTGGCAACGGGGAGCCGGGCGAGAAGCGGGCGGAGGCACGGGAGCGGCCCCGCAAATCCCGCCCATGGCGCTCGAAGCGCTGGCCGGCCGTTGGGGTGGCGGCGGCAAGGCCCCCCGTGAGCTTGCAGAGCTACGGTTGGACAACCCCCGACTGGTGGTTCTGGTCGATCCGAGAACCGGCTCCCTCACCGTGACGGACCGCGTGACCCGCAGGACTTGGCGCGCAGCGGCCGGGGTAGATTCGCCGTTGGAAGGAGCCAAGGTGGAGGAACGCGTTCTCACCGCGCGGCTGTCGGGCGGCTTCCCCTGCCGGTTGCGCGTGGCGCTGGCGGACGCGGACTTGCGCATTGAGCTCACCCCCGAAGCGGTGCTTTCGCCGGGCGAGACGCTGAAGCCGGTGATCGCGTACCCACCGGCATTCGCGACTGCCGGCGACGGGCATTTCGCGCTCCCCCGCGAGAACCAGCCGAGCTTCGTCCCCGTCGCCAGTGGCAACGCAGCGTGGCTGCACGTCGCCGCGGTGCTGACTTCGCCGTGGTTCGGGTACGCCGATCCGCGCGGCGGGTACGTCGTCGCTCTCGAAGGCAAGCCCGGCTGGGAGGTCGCTCTTCGCCTCGAGGCGCCCAAGGGGAGCAGCCGCCTCTTCAGCCCGGTGTGGGCCGGAACCCCAGAGTCGTTGGGGCAGACGCTGGCGGCCACGATCCGCTTCACCTCCGAGACGACCTTCCCCGGCTTGGCGCGCATGTCCCAGTTGCTGACCGACCTGGGGTCGCCGGCAGCGGCTTGGGAGCGGTCTCAATGACGGCGACGATCGCGACGGGCACGGCGATCTCCACGAGCGGACTCCGCAAGGTCTATGGCGGCGGACTGCGGCGGAAGCCTCTGGTAGCGGTGCAGGCTCTGGACCTGGAAGTCGGCTGGGGAGAGGCGTTCGGTTTCCTCGGCCCCAACGGCGCCGGCAAGACGACGTCGGTGATGATGCTGCTGGGAAGCGTGCTGCCCACGGCAGGCAGCGGCGCTCTCTGCGGCCACGCGCTAGGTCACCCGGCAGGGCGGAAGCGCGTGGGATTCCTCCCCGAGAAGTTCCACTTCCACGACTTCCTCACCGCCGCGGAGCTGCTCGACCTGCACGGCCGGCTCCACGGCATGTCGGCGGCCGACCGCAAGGCGCGCGTTCCCGCCGTGTTGGAGTTGGTCGGGCTTGCCGACCGGGCGCGCGTCCCCGTGCGGGAGTTCTCCAAAGGAATGCAGCAACGAGCGGGACTGGGGCAGGCGCTGGTCCACGACCCCGACCTGGTGATTCTGGATGAGCCCACCTCGGCGCTCGACCCGCTGGGCCGCCGGAAAGTGCGCGATATCATCCTGTCGCTCAAGTCCCGCGGCAAGACCGTGTTCCTCAACTCCCATCTCCTCTCGGAAATCGAGCTGTGCTGCGACCGCGTCGGAATCATGCACCACGGCCAGTTGATCCGGCAAGGCGGAATCGAGGAGTTGACAGAGCCGTCCGTCTCGGTCGAGATGCGCCTCCGCGGGTTGACGCCGGAGTTGGAGCAGCGTCTGGCGGCCCTAAGCTCCAGCCTGACCGTGACCGGCGAGCACGTCTCCCTCCACCTGTCTACGCCGTCCACCGTGTCCACCCTCGCTCCGATGGTTGTGGCCGCTGGCGCAGAGCTGCTGGAGCTGAAGCCACAACGCCAAAGCCTGGAGGAGCTCTTTGTGAGGCTGGTCGGCGGCAACGGCGCGGAATCGCAGAAAGGGGCAACGGCGTGAGAGGGCTCTACGAGATCGCGCGGCTGACCATGTTGGAGTCGCTCAAACGACGAACCGCTGTCGTCGCCATCCTGTTCACGATGTTCCTCATCGTCGGCATGACGCGGCTTGCCGTCCGCACCGAACGGAAGATTGAGCACCGGCGAGTGGAGCGCGGTCGCCCCGCTGCGGCGCTGGTCGAGGGCAAGCCGGTGGAGCACGCCCTCTTCACGGAACTCATGCGCAAAGGCGGGCTGTGGATCGTCCGCACCTTCACCATGTTCTTGGCCATCCTGTTTGCGGCCGGCGCCCTTGCCGGAGAACGCGAAAGCGGCGCACTGCACACGGTGATCTCCAAGCCAATCACCCGGTGGCAGATTCTGTTGGGCAAATGGCTCGGGCTGAACGCCATTCTGCTGATCTACCTGGTCGTGCTGGGCAGCCTGCTCACCGGCATCCTGTGGTGGCGCACCGGTGCATTGAACGAGCAGATCTTCTATGGGGCGATAGCCTCGCTGATGTTCGGGGCGCTGTTCACGACGTTGACGCTCTCACTCTCCGCCGTCGCCTCGACGTGGCTCTCGGCCGGGATCGGGCTGCTTAGCTGGCTCGTCGGCAGCCAGGAGTACGGCCTTCTGCGCATGATCGCCCACGGGCTCAACCAGAACGAGCCCACGCGGGAAGCAGCCGAGACGCTCTACGGCGTCTGCCGCTGGTGCGGCATGCTCGTGCCCACCGGCCGGATCGCCCTCTGGATCGACCACGTCAGCGGCCGCCTGGACCTCGATGGCTTCATGGGCAGGCAGCCGTTCGTGCGACCCGAAGCGAGTCCGTGGGACTTGGGATACGTAGCGGTCTACGTGGTGGCGCTGCTGCTGCTGAGTGGGTGGGTGTTCTCGCGGACGGATCTGTAGCCTGGGCAGCCCTCCACAAGGTGTGTCGAAGTTTCCTACGCAGGGATGATTGCGGCGCTACGCGTCGAATGGGGAACCAACGTCACACCTCACCTGTGTCTCTTCGGCACGATGCACGGAAAGGAACGTACCCATGGCAAAGCGAGTCTCGCACCCCCCAACCAGCCGCTCCAACATCGTCCTCTTTATGATGGACACCCAGGGCGCGCGGAACATGCACTGCTACGGCTACCGGCGGCCGACGACGCCGAACATCGACCAGATCGCGAAGGAGGGCTGCCTGTTCGAGAACCACTTCGTGACCGCGCCGTGGACGCTGCCGGTGCATGCGTCGATGTTCACGGGCCGGTATGAGTCGGGGCACGGCGCGGGCGCGCAGCATGAAGGGCTGGAGCCTGGATTGCCGCAGATGGGTGAGGTGTTCACGAAGAACGGCTATCGCACAGTGGCGCTGTGCAACAACGGCTGGGCGTACGACAGCGGCAACCCGTGGTCGGCTGGCACTGGATTTGAGGAGCACATCCGGTACGGGGCGGGCAACGTCGAAGCCGTCGCGCCCTACGTCCCCAGCGACAACCCCGACGAGCGGGACAACGGCTCCTTCAAAGCCGTCGGCGTCGCGTGCAAATGGATCGACGACAACGTGGTACGGTCGCGCAGCAAGAAGCCGTTCCTGATGTTCGTGAACTGCACTGAGCCGCACGATGTCTACAACCCGCCCGAGCCGTGGCGCAGCCGATTCCTGCCGGAAGGCGTGACCTACGAGCAGGCCTTGGCCGCCAAGGGCGGGCAGGCCGTCACCACCATTGGCGACAAGCCGCTGACCATCGACGATTGGATCGTGCAGCGCGCGTTGTACGACGCCGAGACTGCTTGCCTCGACCACCGCATCGGCTGCCTCGCTGAAGAGCTGAAGCAGCGCGGTGTCTACGACGACACAATCTTCATCGTCACCGGTGACCACGGAGACGACCAAGGCGAGCACACGCACTACTCGTATCACTCTCAGAACGGTGTGTACGACAGCGTGTGCAAGACGCCCCTGGTGATCCGCTACCCCAAAGCGTTCAAGCCGCGGACCCGCTGCAAGGAGCTGGTGCAGATCAACGACCTCCTCCCGACGCTGATGGAGCTGTGCGAGATCGAGGACGAGGAAGCCCGCGCCAGCATCCAAGGCGAGAGCCTCCTTGCCGCGCTCACAGGCCCCACCCGCGAGTTCGCCCTCATCGAGGCCCAACGCGCCATCCACGTCATGCGCCGCGGCTGGACCGAAGCCGGAACCCCCGCCGACCTCGACGTGCGCTTCGCCAACGTCTGGTACAAAGCCGCGCGCACGAAGACCCACAAGTACATCTGGGCGTCCAACGGCGCCGACATGCTCTTCGACCTCAAGCGCGACCCCGACGAGCGCTGGAACCTGATCGAGCAGAAGCCCCAGCTCGCCAGCAAGCTTTGCAAGGCGCTGGAAGCCAAGCTCATATCCATGGAGCAGCGCTACTACGTGGACATGTTCAAGCCGACGAACACCCGGTCACACCAGCCCGCAGTCACCCGCCGACTCCAAGCGTGGGGGCTCTACCAGACTGGTACCGTCGCGCCGTATGACCCGGCGGAGCAAGTGCGGTGGGAGCAGGAGCACGGAAAGTAGCACAGGTTGCCGAACCTGTGTCGCAAGGGTGAATGCCGGTGACGACACACCTGGCCTACGCGTTGACGCTTGCGGTGTTTGCGGCTTCGCCGCCACCCGTGACCGGCGAAGCCGCGGCGCCGCCCCTTACCCTCCCCCTCACCTACATCCAGTCCGGCTTCACCACCGACGACCCGCCGGCGTGGTTCTACAAGACGTATGACCGCAAGCGGCTCCGCGTCGAGGGGATTGCGCAGTTCTTCGACGGGGCGGAGGTGCTGAACCTGAACGTCGACACGGCGACGGGGCGTCGGGACGTGCGCGATCTGGCGCGGGCGATGCGGGCTGTGTCAGCCGAACAAGGGAGGCTGTTCCCCGGGTTCTGGAGCTTCCCGCGGCTGCCGGGGTTCTTCCGGCCGGAGGAGGTGGCGAAGCAGCCGGAGAGCTATCGAGCGTACTCGCTGAAGGCGGACAGGTCGGTGTGGCGGCGCGCGCCGTCGCTGCCGGAGGACAACGAGTCGAAGATCAAGTTCACCGGGGAGCTGTTCGATGTCGCCAACGGCGCGGCGGTCGAGGAGCTGTTGGCGAGCATTCGGCGCGTGTTCGCCTGGGACGGACCTGAGGACGAGTGCGTCGGCGCGCTGTGCGGGTTCATTGTGCTGAACGAGTGCATGCTCTCCAGCAACTGGGAGTCGGTATGGTCGAAGCAGGAGACGGAGCACGACGTCGCGTCGCCGGACACCGTGATGCGGCTCGGCCGGAAGACGCACCGCGAGCTATTCGTGGACGCCGACCCGCGGTACTCATATCTCAACCCGGCCAAGCGTTGCGTGCCGCTGTTCTCGCCGACTGCCCGCGACAGCTTCGTCGCCTTTGCCCGCGAGCGCGGGCACAACTTCGACAAGCTGCCGGCCGACCGGAACGAGTTCAACGACGCCGCCGCCACGGTGTCGCTGCCCGACTGGGTTGAGTTCGTCGATCCGGCCGACACTAACTACTGGCGCGTGTGGGAGGACTGGGTGTACGAGACGTGGACGACGTTCATCGAGCGCGTCGCTCGCGCGTGGTGTCTGGCGCAGAAGGGCAACCCGTACTTCCGCGGTGTCCTCTACTTCCAGTTGCCCATGTGGTACTCGCTGCGGGAGGCGTCGAAAGAGCCGGTTGCGTTCCAGTACCGCGACGAACGCGGCGACCTGCAGACTGAGACGGTGACGATGGCCGACTACGAGGAGTACGACGTGCTCAACTCGGTCGCCATGGGCACCGACATGGAGCGCCTGATGCGAAGCCCATGGTTCGCCGGCATGGTGCATGAAACGACCAAGTCGATCCACGTCCGACCGCCGGGCAACTTGTCGCTGGACGAGTACGACGAAGCCGTTGAGAACCACCAGCGCTTCCGGCATTACTTCCTGGCGCAGGGCGCGTTGGCAAAGCGGGTCTGCCATGCGAACGGCAAGCTGTTCGGCGCGTTCGCCCGGTCGCAGTACTTCAGGGGGAGTAAGCACCTGACGCCGGAGTCGTTCGTCCGGGCATTCGACCGAGCGATCGTCCCGCTTCAGCCGGACGTCGTCGCCACCATCGGCCCGTGGTTCGCTGAGCAGTCCAGCCTCGACCCGAAGTACCGACCCGTCATGTTGGGCACCACCGGCCCCTTGGAGAGCGTTTGGCAGGCCAAGCGCGAGGAGTACCGGCGCGGGTTCCCCACAAAGCAGTGAGAGCAGCCGCCTGCGGCTGCTCTCACGTTTTGACTTCATACCACCCGCCCGGAGGCGAGTGCCTGGCCGACTGGGCGCTTAGCGGAAGTCTCTCGGCCAGAACCGGCGAGGACGCTCCTCGCGACGGCCGCCGCCGCCACTACCACCGCGGTAGCCGCCGCCACCGCCGCCGCCGCCGCCGCCGCCACTGCGACGACCGCCGCCACCGCCGCCGCGACTCGACGGGGGCACTTCGCGGAACTCGTCCAGCAATGTGGCCTTGGTCGCCCGGGGGCCCTTGTCTGACTGCTCGGTCTCGAACTGTACCCGCTGGCCTGCCTGGGGCCGGGCTGCTTCGTCGCCAAACGCGGTGATGTGGACGAAGACGTCGTTGCCATCGTCGCTGGCGATAAAGCCGAAGTTGCGCTCCCCGTTGAAGAATCGAACCGTTCCCTCTGCCATACGTGGCTCCTGTTTTGCCGTTCCGGGTTCGAGATTACGACGTTCACGCGCTGGGCAAGCAAGGGCCCGGTCAGGGAACGTAGCACCGCGTCCAGGAAGACGGTATTTGCCGGCTAACGTAAAGTCCGGCAAATTGGAGTATACTGCACATTTCGTCTGCGTAGAAGGGCGCGCGCGAAGCATAATTCCCATGGCGGCGACCGCGGCTCCGTTCAGGGGCTGTGACTTTGCGAGAGGCAGGTCTCCCCGGCAGACTTTGCGCGCTGGCGCAGTGAGGGGCCGGCGGGGAGAATGAGAGCAAGACTGCATGACACATCCAGCAATCATCCAGGGCGGCATGGGGGCAGGCGTCTCGAACTGGTTCCTGGCGCGCGCCGTGGCCGAGACCGGACAACTGGGCGTCGTCTCCGGCACCGCCCTCGACGTAATCCTCGCCCGGCGGCTGCAGGACGGTGACCCGGACGGGCACATGCGGCGGGCGCTGAGCTGCTTCCCGGTGCCCAGCCTCGCCCAACGCATAGTGGAAGAGCATTGCATTCCCGGCGGCAGAGCTGCATCTCAGCCGTTTCGGCGGATACCGGCATACGCGGCCGAACCCAGCGTGGAGTCGCAGCAACTGACCGTCGTGGCCAACTTCGTCGAGGTCTTCCTCGCCAAAGAGGGACACGACGGAGTGGTGGGCATCAACTATCTCGAGAAGATCCAGATGCCCAACCTGGCCTCGCTCTATGGCGCCATGTTGGCCGGCGTCGACTATGTGTGCATGGGCGCCGGAGTCCCGCGCGAGATCCCCGGGATCCTGGACCGGTACACCCAGCATCAGCCCGCTTCTCTCAGGCTACTTGTCGAGGGGGCCACGGGTGACGACGACTACCGAATGACCTTCGACCCGACGGAAGTGATCGGCGGCGGGTTGCCGCCTCTGCCGCGCCCCTTGTTCCTCGCCATCATCGCCTCCGCGGTTCTGGCGCAGACGCTTGCCAAGAAGGCAACGGGCAAGGTCGACGGCTTCGTCATCGAGGGGCCCACTGCCGGGGGGCACAACGCCCCGCCGCGCGGGCTGCTGCAACTCAGCGACTCGGGCGAACCGATCTATGGGCCGAAAGACGACGTCGACCTGAAGAAGATCGCCGCCCTCGGTGTGCCCTTCTGGCTCGCCGGCGGCTACGGAGAGCCGCCGGGGTTGGAGAAGGCACTCGCACTGGGCGCGGTGGGCATCCAAGTGGGTACCGCATTCGCCTTGTGCCGGGAGTCCGCCCTGACGCCCGAGACGAAACAGACGCTGATTGGCGCCCTCCGCAACGGAGAGAGCGAGGTGTTCACCGACCCAGTCGCCTCACCCACGGGATTCCCGTTCAAGGTGGCGCGTCTGGAGGGGTCTCTCTCCGAGCGCGAAGTCTACGAGAACCGGAAGCGGGTGTGCGACCTCGGGTACCTGCGACATGTCTACCGCAAGCCCGAGGGCTCACTGGGCTACCGCTGTCCGGCCGAGCCCGTCAACGCCTACGAGCGCAAAGGCGGCAAAGCGGAGCAGACGCTCGGCCGTAAGTGCCTGTGCAACGGTCTGCTGGCCAACATCGGGATCCCTCAGTGCCACGCCTCTGGCTACGTGGAGAAGATGCTGCTGACCGCGGGGGACGACCTGAAGAAGCTGTCGCCGCTGGTGGAGCAGTCGGGCGACTCCTACTCGGCCAGGGATGTTGTCAAGTACCTGCTGGGGTCTGGCTGACAACGGGCTGACGCCACGCACTCGCCGAGCGCCGCTGCTCGGCTGTTCGCTCACAGTAGTGGGTCGGAGGCTGGCTCTCGGCAGGCCCGGTCCGCTCTACTCCGCGACGTACTCAACCACAAGCTGCGGCCCCTTCCCGCCTTCGCGGGCGTAGTAGTTGGCTCCGTCGGTGGAGGTGGGCTCGAGGACGAGGCTGAGTTCCTTCCTGCCGGTCAGGTCTACCTTCAACTCGCGTTCCTCAAGTGTGTCCCGGCCGACACGGCCGAGGGTGCCGACTACGGTCCCGGGCTTGGGCCGGTTGGCGTAGGTGAGCGTGTACTCTTCCCACGGTTCGTCGACCAAATGGATCTTCCCCGAGTCGCCGCTCTCGGAGGCTTCGGAGGGAGCGGTGTGGATCAGCAGTTTGACGGAGACGACCTTCCCCGGCACCTGGAGCGGAAAGCGGAGGTAGCCGATGTTGTGGCTATTGTCGCCCATGGCCGCTCCGCCGCCATCCACCAACAACGTGGCGAGGTGGCCGAAGTTGGCCGTCGGCTGTCCGGCGCCGGCGTAGCTGTCCTCGGAGGCGTCGATCACCAGGCGGTGGCGCGGGCCGAGGTACTCGAGAGCGGTTGTCCGCTCCGTCTCCGTCGTGCCGTCCTGGCGGATCAACGACAGAGTGACCTGGAGGTTAGCCGGGTTGCCGGGCTGCACGACGGAGGCTTTCAGTTCGAGGGTCAGCTTCGCGTCTTTGGCGAGGTTGACCGGCGTTTCCGCGGGGGTGACGGCAAAGCCGGCCGGCGCGGTCACCTGGAGGGTCCCGACGAAGTCGGCGTCGGTGTTGTTGACCAGCGCGACGGTGCCGCTCTGCTCCTTGTCCACATCGCTGACCAGGAATGAGGGCGCAGCCATGCCGACGGACAAGGTCTGCTCTCGGATCACTTCCAGGGCGTTGAGGAGGGGCATCTGGTTCGGGGCCGGGGTGGTCTCCTTGGGGACCAGCTCGACGGTGAGGTCGCCGTCCACCTGAACGCCTGGGAACTCCTTGACCACTGCCGTGTCGCGTCCGCCGGCAGCCTGGATAATGTCGAAGCCCTCCGCCACGGTCTTGCCTTGGAGCTTGATGTCGAAGACGCGCTGACCGGCGGCCGTGTTCTCCCGGTCGGCGAAGCTCAGCCGGACGGTGTAGAGCGCGGAACCGTCGGCCGCACCGACCAGAGGGACGACGCACTTCCGCAGCCCGGCGGCACCCGAGGCGTACAGCCAGGGGGCGGCCGTGCCCTGTGTCTTGCTCTGCTCGGCCGGCTCGCTGAAGTACGTCTGGCCGGGGAAGTTGGTCAGCGTCGCGCTGAACGCGAGCGGCATCCGGCCGTAGGGCCGCGGGTAGCTCAGCCACAGGTTGCCGTCGGGGCCGCGGCGGTCGCCGGGCGCGCCGAGGTTCACGCACAGATGCCGCACCGGCAGGGCATCGCCGGGGGCGCTGTAGATGCCCCATTGCTTATTGGCTTCGCGGTGCGCGAACACGACGGTCGTTTGGATCGGAAACGGACACACGCAGCCGGAACTGCCTTCGGGAACGACCACCAGACCGCCGGCCGGGATCATGTTGATCCAGCAGCCGGTGCGCTGACCCGCGAAGTGATTCGTGCCCTGGTCGGCGATCAGGTCGTACCAGGCGATGCTGCCGGATCGGAAGAACAGCGCGTTCGTGCTGCCACAGACGGTGCCGCAGTGGTGGCCGGGTCGCTCAAACTGCCAGACGGACTGGCGACCGGTCACCGGGTGGATGCGCAGCTTCTGTTCGCCCGTCCGCAGGTCGAACGCCCACGGCTCGGCATAGACGGTGTCGCCGATGACCAAGGGACGGATCCGGTAGCCGACGGGTTTGCCCCAGAGCTTGGAGCCATCGGCAGCGGACAGCGCGACGATGGTGCGGGCAGCATACTCGCCGCCAAGGAACTGCGGCCAGAAGTGCCCATTGCGGTGGGCACCGGCAAAGAGGAGCACGCCGTTCTGGCACATCGCGACCAGCACGTCCGAGGGGTCGCTGCTGCAATCCGTCAGGTCGACGGCTTTCCTCCAGACTTCGTTGCCGCTCTTCGCGTCGAGCGCAACAACCAGGCGCACGTCGGCGCTGGTCAGCTCCTTCTCGGCGGCCGCGGCGTCGATGTTCTTGCGCTTCCTGAGTTCGTCGATTCTCGCCGCCAGCGCAACCTGCCGGTCTGCTGGGGTGGCGGCCCGGTCGGCGAAGAAGAGCCGGCCGTCACTGATGGTGAGGCTGTTGTGCTTGATGCTCTGTCCGCGGTAGAGCCAGCGCTGCTGGCCGGTATCCGGGTCCACAGCGAACACGGCGTCGCTTCTCTGCGAGCCGGACGTGGCGCTGCCGAAGAGCAGCCCGTCCGCCACCGCCACGTACCCCCAGTTGCGGGCGCTCCCGTCCGGGGAAGCCGGGACTTCGTAGGTGGCGCGGGTCTCCCCGGTGAGGGCGTCCAGCCGGAGACACTGCTTGCCCGTCGCGACGTACAGGCTGTCTTCGGTCGCCGCCAGGTTGCTGCACTCGACGTGCATGGCGACCCGCTTGGCGCCGGGCACTTCCTTCTCCCACAGCATCTGCCCGTTGTAGGCGTCAAACGCCATGATCCGCGGCTTGCCTTCCCGGCCGGTCAGCAACTCGCCTTGCAGAAAACAGCGCCCGCCGACGACTAATGGCGCCGCCGCGCCCTCGTGTCGGTTGACCGCCTTGTCCGGTCCCGGCTCGCCGAACCACAGCACACCGAGCGGGCACTTCACCAGGGCGTCGGCCGTCGCCGCGACGTTGCCGGCGTTCGCATACTGATGCGACCAATCGGCCGTGTTGGGCAGGCGGCCGCGGACGAGCTTCGTCCAGCCTTCCCGGACGTCCGCCTTGGCGCCTTGGAGATCGGTGTCGCCAAGCCACTGGCGGATGGCGTTTGGCGCCAGCGGCGTGACGGCCAAGCCAGCGTTCGTCGGCTGCCCGAGGTAGAGCGTGCCGCCTACCGGCTTGAGCAGGCGGAACATTTCCTTGGGCGATCCGGGCAGCTCACCCGAGATCAGCGCGCTCTCGGAAACGACGAGGTTGGCGAAGTAGTCGGCATAGGGTACGTCCGTGTAGGCGACCTTCGAGAGGTCGTCCTGGTGGATGGTCACGTGG
>Ga0100393_10004120_pt1 | contig 13503 bp, 16 predicted proteins | sample CryGeymeta201517_FD_81546 | JGI IMG/M metagenome (GOLD analysis project Ga0100393, IMG submission 81546) | Groundwater microbial communities from Crystal Geyser aquifers in Utah, USA - Crystal Geyser metaG 2015-17 | ecosystem: Environmental > Aquatic > Deep subsurface > Groundwater | place... | reverse complement strand
TCTTTAAAATATAAAACCAACACATCTAATATTTATAACATTCCTGCTCTGCCAGTTGACCCCGATTTAATCGGGGTTGAGCTACGGGCCCTTAATATTAACCATTCAATATATTTTTTACTCTTAAAAGATTTTATCTGTTTTTCTCTTCTACGAGCAGCAACTATTTTATCAAATTTTTCCCAGTAAACCAATTGGTAAGTTTTTAATACTCTCGTTGTTCTTGTATTTCCTCGTAAATGTTGTTTTAATCTTTCTTTTAAATTAACAGTAGAACCTGTGTAGTATTTATTAGTTATTTCGTTCTTTAAAATATAAAACCAACACATCTAATATTTATAACATTCCTGCTCTGCCAGTTGACCCCGATTTAATCGGGGTTGAGCTACGGGCCCAAAAATCAAGAATTGATTTTATCAATATTATAACTGTTTCGCAAATCCTTTTTGTTTGATAGAATATATAAAATATAATGAACTTCATCCAAAAAGAACTTTCCCATTTTCTCTCTCTTTCTCAAAAAGCCCGTGACCTACTGGTTTCTTATTTATATTTCGGCACTACTTATCCACTAATCGGCACTTTTATGAACGCCTTTATCTGGAGAAAGCAGGGAGATATTGTTAGTCTTGCCTTTTATAACATTGGCGAAACAACAATGCTTCCTCTAATTTTTTATTTTAATGGTTATCTCTTAAAAAAGTTTAAAATCACGCATCTTTATTTTTTCGGTGCCATCTTAACCGCTCTAATTCCTATCACTATTGTCTTTTTTCCAACAACAACCGCTTTGTCTTATCTTGTTTTTGGTCTTTTATTTGGCGTCGGTTATGGCATGTACTGGGCCAATAGAAATTATTTGACCTACAAAGAAACTACCAGTCATAACCGCGACTATTTCCTGGGATTAAATTTTAGTTTCAATACGCTAACAGGTATTTTTATTCCTTTAATAATCGGTTGGTTTATTTATTTTGTTCCCTTCAAGGGGTATCAGATCTCTATGTTATTTGCCTTTGTTTTATTATTATTAGCTGGTTTAAAAATCGTCAAAGATGAACACCGGTCGCCGGAAATTTCCCATGTTGTCATCACAAAAACCACGGCTCGATGGTGGAAGATTCGAGGACTCGTAACATCAATTGGTCTTATCGAAGGCATCTCTTTATTTTTCCCGACACTTTTAATTTTGACAAAATTAGGAGCGGAAAATGTCCTTGGTTCATTTAGCTCTTTCCTTTATCTGGTTTCTGCTTGTCTTATCTACTACTATGGCAGAAAAGCAAAAGTCCACCATCAGAAACCAGTTTTATTAATAACCGTTCTTTCGGGTTTAGTAGCGACGATTATTTTTGGTTGGTTTTTTAACTCGTGGGCCACGGTTATTTATCTTGCTGTTAACTACTTGACGATCGAGTTCATGTGGCTGACTGCCGGGCCGATTACGATGAATATCATGGATGAAGAAAAATTAACGGCCGGACATAATATTTATGCGTTAATTTTTGATCAAGAATTATTTTTGGATCTGGGAAGAATGATTTCATTTGGAGTTTTGTTTGTCATTATTGCCTGTTTCGGCCAACAGGCTGCTCTTCGTTTTTCTCCAGTTTTTGTCTATCTATTACAACTTATGCTTTTGATAAGGTTGAAGGAGTAGTAAATAACTTTTCTTTTAAGTTTTGTAAGTCTCCAAACTGTTCCGCAATAACTTGAATTTCTTATTGAAAATTTCCACTTTGTTTTTTTGCTAAAACCTGTGTTTTATTAATAAGACATTCTGTTTTAAAATCAACTCCTTTTTTCAAGTTTAATCTTAACTCTTCATCAGTAATGCCTAAGTCTGTGATTAACGGATCATCTGCTGCTAATAGTTACAATAGCTCGTTAAAACACTGAACTCCAAGAAGGTAGTCTTTTTGATTATTTTTTTTTGCAACAACATCTTCACTTATTGAACCATACATTGTAATTTTTTTTCTAGCCACCTCTAAATCAGGTTGTGAGCTTAAAATATGATACCCAGGTTGATCAGCAATAATAGTATCTGTTGTAACTATTCGTCTTGCAAGATCTCTTACTGGAAAAATATAAGCGGCTTGTTCTACCATAAATTCTGATAATTATAGCCTAACAATAAACTAATTGCAAAAATAGTTAGAGATCTATTTCTCCAGCGATTTTTTTCATTGCCTCAAAACAGGTCTCGATAAATTTTTTGATATCATTGATAATGAACCGTGATTGCTAAAATCTCAATCGCTTGTTTATCTGGTCTAAAGATAAATAAACCTCGATATTTTCTATCAATCCGAAAGCTATAAATTCCATATTCTTTTGGTTCAAGAAGCTTAACATTTAAACTTGGATGTTTAGGATTGAGTTTAAATAACTTTGTCTGCTTGTTAAATTTTTTTTGGAGATGGTGTTTCTCTATCTTGTTTTTAATTTTTTCAGATAGAGGTAAAATGTCCATAAATTAAGACTGGAAATAATCGCTTGTCTTTAGGCCTTCTTCTAAATCTTTGAGAAATGCTTGCGAATACTTTTTATTTTTTTTAAAACCACTGATGATCGTTTTTATCGATTTTGTTTTTGGTGCCAAAAAAGGATAGGTTGAGGCGGTCTCCACCAATTCTGGCTTTCGTATCAAGACTCGAATTATTGATCTAATAAATTCACTTCGATTGGCAAAGCCGAATTTTTTGACAAATCCATCAATCAAATTAACCTGATCAGATGGTAAAGAAATATTTATAGTACTCATATGAATATATAATAACATACTTTGCCAAAGTTTGTCAAGATGTATCTTACTCTTGACAAATAGAAGAAAAAAAACTAACCTTAGAGCATAAATATATGCCAAAGTCAGAATTGGTGCGATCATTAGGAAGAAAATCTTCTGGAAAGTAATTAAAGCCCGATCTCAGGCGCGATTTTCTTCATCGCCTCAAAGCAGATCTCAATGAATTTTTCTAAAGGTAGATTTAATCCTTCAGCTAAAGAGCATTTTTTGACATCCTCTCGCCTTGTTCCCGCGGCGAACTTTGGTTCTTTTAAAAATCTTTTTATTACTGATGATAACTTCACGTCAGCCATTTTTTTACTGGGATAAACTAAGGTTGTGGCGACGATTAAACCTGTTAAACTGTCGGCACAAAAAATCGACCATTCAGCTTTATTTAGCGGCTGACGTCCGGTTAATGAAGACGCATGGGCTTTAACAATGTTGTGAACAGTTTCCGAAATTGTCAAGCCATATTTAGCTAACGCCTCAATAGTTTTTTGCGGATGAGTTGGTTTAAATTCTCCTGAATAATCAATATCATGAATTAACCCTGCCAGCATCCAGTCCTCTTTGGAGGGTTCGTTTTGGATTAATTGGTTACTTAAAAAATAATCGTACAGTCCACCCATGCATGCTTCAAGCGCCAACGAATGCTTAAAAATATTGTCTTCCAACTGTTTTTTCAAAGCATCGTAATATTTTTGTCTATTTTGATAATCCATAGGGCCTTATCCCAAAAAATTTTCATCACTACCTTCCTTTTCTTATTTCCTCATACATTCTAATCATGTCTCTATTGACTCTTAGTTTAAAAAAACTAGCTGTTATAATCAATAGACATAGAGTCCCCCAAGTCAATAGTCTAAAAAGATTTTTATTTTTAAGCCTCCTTCCTGATATATATATTTTTTCCGGAAGCACTCTATATTGAGCTCCTTTTTTTATCGTTTCTCTAAAAAAAAGCGTATCTTCCATCGTAATAGCATTGGTTGCAAGAGTAGAAAAAAATCCGACCGTATTAAAAATTGATCTGCTGCAAATAATAAAAAGGCCATAGTCTCCAATAACAACCCGCCATTTTTTTGTAATAATTAGGTTTATTTTTTTATTGAGATTAGCCACCCAACAAATAAATTTGTTAAGAAAATTTCGCTCCTGTGAAACAAACCAAACAGTGGCTATGCTATTTCGATTGTTTTTATAATCATTAATGATTCTTTTTAAGAAATTCCGCCCTTTAAAAACAACGTCGGCGTCTAAAAAAAGGAAAATACCTCCTGTGGCTGCTTTTCCGCCGGCGGTTCTTCCTTGAGCCGGTGTTCCTCCTTTAATTACTCGGCAGCCAAATTTTCTGGCAATTAAAACTGTTCTATCGGTCGAACGATTATCAGCCACAATTATCTCCTTAGGCTGATAAGATTGATTTTTTATCAAGCGCAGCAATCTTCCTAAATACTTTTCTTCGTTATAGGTAGGAATAATAATGGATAACATAAAAAATATATGTCATAAACTAATTTCCGATGCGTCAAGACCTCCGCAACCTCCGAGGTTGGATATCGGCTTGACATGACAATCTAATTTATTACAAAATTCAGGATTTTTCCTGGAACATAAACGATTTTATAATCTTTTCCTGTCAAATATTTTTTCACCTTTTCTTCTTTTAATGCCATTTCTTCTACATATTTTTTATTTGTTATCTTCTCACTTGACATCCATATGGTGGAACGTAATCTTCCATTGACTTGAACGGGAATCGTCATTTTTTCCTCAAATATTTCTCCTTCCACTTTCGGCCAAGATGATAGATGAATAGAAGTTTTTTCGCCAAAAATACTTCGCCAAATTTCTTCTGTCAAGAACGGCGCAAACGGAGCTAGGATTTGTAAAAAATTCTTGGCGCTCTCTATTAATAATCCCTGTGGATTTCGCTCCCAATCGTTTAGAAACTCCATCATGGCGGCAATGGCCGTATTCATTTTTATATTACTTATGTCTTCTGTGACTTTTTTTATTGTTTTCTTTAATTTTGTTTCCAGATTTTTATCATGGTTCGTCGAGCTCACCATGACACTTTTGTCATCCTGAGCTTGACGAAGGATGACAAAATAATTCTGATAAATCTCCCAAATTCTCGTCAAAAATCTATTAACTCCGGCGATTGTTTGATCAGACCAAGGACCGGTCCCCTCATACGGCATCATAAAACAAAGATAAAGACGGACAGTATCTGATCCATATTCTTTAACTTGTATGTCAGGATTAACCACATTACCTTTTGATTTACTCATTTTATTACCATCCGGTCCCAAAACAACGCCGTGTTGAACTCTTTTTAAGGCAAATTCATCATAATCTAACATTTTTTGGTCGTTAAAAAATTTAGTAAAGAAACGGGCGTACAAAGTATGACCCAAGGTGTGTTCGGCACCACCGAAATAGACATCAACCGGAGTCAGCTTTGCCACCCTACGGGTGTCAAATGGCCCGTTGTTATATTTTGGATTAACATAACGTAAAAAGTACCAAGACGAGTCGAAAAAAGTATCAAGAGTTTCCGCGTCCCGCTTGGCTGGTTTTCCGCATTTTGGACAGTTGACATTTAACCATTTTTCATTGGTCGCCAAAGGCGGCTTGCCATGGGGAGTAAAATCGACTTCGTACGGAAGTTCAACCGGCAGATCTTTATCAGGAACAGGATGGATAATATGTTCTTTTCCGTCAATAATCGCATAATCAATCCCCTCTCTTAAATTTTGAATTTTGAACTTTGAACTTTGAACTTGCCAACAATTTCTACAATAAATTGTTGGCACCGGCGTTCCCCAATATCTCTGTCTAGAAATCGACCAATCACGAATATGATAAGAAGCCGTTCGTTTCCCCCAACCTTTTTTTTCAAAATAATCCATGGTTTTTTGCATAGCTTCCTCGAACGGAATTCCATTTAAGAAGTCGGAATTAACCATTATTTCACCATGCTCAACTACATCTTCAACTTTTTCAATTGGTCCTGTGACACCGTTCGGACCGGTTACGACTCTTGGGATGGGAATGTTGAATTTTTTAGCAAACTCAAAATCACGAATGTCATGACCCGGGCATCCTTGAACAGCACCAGTACCAACGTTGGCTAAAATAAAATCAGAAATCCAGATAGGGATTTCTTTTTTAGTAACATGATTAATCGCGTATAAGCCAGTAAATACTCCTGTTTTATTTTTCTCTTCTTTAAGTCGTGCCTCTTCGGTTTTATTTAAAGCTTTTTTAACGTAATTTTGTACTTCAATTAGGTTCTTGGTAGGGATTTCGATCTTTTTATCAAGTATTTTTTTTACAAATTTATGTTCAGGTGCAACTACAATAAAAGTTGCTCCAAAATTAACCGGAGTCGTGGTAAAACAGGTGATTGAATCGATTGTTTTATCCGGAAGCGAAGACACCTGTTTTTGAGTCAATCGCTTGGGGGACCCCCCTTTAGGGGGTGAAGCGGACGAAAAAACACGGTGTCGAGCTTCCGTATCAACAACTTTATAAGTAATATTTATTCCTTCTTTCTTGCCAATCCAATTATTCTGTCCGACTCTTACCGAATTCGGCCAATCGACTTTAGGTTTCTCATCCCAAATTAATCGGTCAGCGTAGTTAGTAATTTTGATAAACCACTGATCGACCTCTTTCTGAATCACTTGACTATCACAGCGCCAGCATTTACCATCAACAACGTTTTCATTAGCTAAAACTGTTTGACAGCTCGGACACCAGTTAGACAAAGTTTTTCCCCGGTAGACTAAGCCTTTCTCAAAAAGTTTTAAAAAAATCCACTGGTTCCAACGGTAATATTCCGGCAGACAGGTAACCGTCATCCAATCCCAGTCGATCATCGTCCCCATCGTCTGAAACTGGTCGGTCATTGTTTTAATATTCTTCATCGTCCAGTCTTGAGGATGGACTTTGTGTTGAATGGCGGCATTTTCCGCCGGCAGTCCAAAAGCATCATAACCCATCGGGGAAAAAACATTCCAGTCATTCATTCTTTTATATCGTGATAAAACATCAGGTATGGTAAAGGTGAACCAGTGACCGATATGTAAGTCGCCTGAAGTGTAGGGCCACTCGACCAAAACATAGTATTTCTTTTTCTTTGAGTCTGGATCGAAAACATTTAATTTCTTGTTTTTCCACTCTTCTGTCCATTTTTTCTCAAACTGTGCCGGTTGATATTTTTCCATTTTTTTTAACATTAAGCTTCTGAAACCACCCCCTTTTAAGAAGGACGGCGATAATAGCGTAGACCGCGATATCAATCCAAGAGTCTTCAATCGACTCGTTGCTTGGTTTATTCCCGTTCATGAGAAGATGTTTGATCCGATTAAATTTTTCCGAAATCCGAAAAGCAATCCCCAATTCCCCCATATCTAAAATATTTCCTTTACCGTAATCTTTGTGTTTTTTTAAAAAAGTCTCCAGGGTTTGCTTTGTTACCTTTTTAAAAGCTTCGTCTAAATATTTTGGGTCTGACATATTTAACTTTAAAAAATAATCAGTCAAAAGTCAATTAAATTTGTTAATAATTTTTAAAACCATATTTTTTGACTCTTCTGTCACCTCGATTCCGATCACTCCTAACTGCCAATGGCCGTATAAGACTAAAGAACCCAAAGGAGCGAATAAAATCGAAGGAAGAGCTAATAAATCCTCTTCGCCGTCAATCACTAACCAAGATTTTTGCTTTTTAAAGATGGCTTTTTGAATTAATTCTTTTAATTTTTTCGCGGTTTTTAAATCAATAGTACCAGGTTTATTGAAGACGGGTGTCGAGGAGAAAGGAAAAATTTTTTTTGAACCCAAGACAGGCTCCGTCGTTTTCAATGGTTTACGTCGCGACCGGAAATCAATAATCTTAATATCTGGTCTAATTCCCTCTTTTAATAAAGAATCAACAATAATATCCCCAACTGCAATTATTATTGTTGGTTTTTTGGGCGATTCCTGCCTGCCGGTAGGCATGGTAAAAATCGCCCCTACAATTTGTTGGGTTGTTTTAAAAACTTTCCCCAACGGTTTTCTCAATTCTTCCCGTAAATTTTCCGGCAAAATCAATGTTTTTTTGAAACAATCCAAATAAACTTTTCCTTCTCGATTTATTTCTCCCGCTCGAATTCTCTCCGATGACAATAATTTACCATCGTCTGCTAAAACGTCTTTAACAATAACTGTCCTTAATGGTTTAAGATCATTTCTTTCTCTCAATTTATTAATTTTCAGAGCATTGAGATAGCTTAAACGGGAGACAATTATTACATCGATGTTTTTATTTTTGTCGGCACCACCCGTGAATTCTGAAAAAGAACGAGTTTTGACACGATCGTGGGAAAACTTGTTAAAAATATATGTTAACAGGTTTCTTTTTCTTGTCTCAAAGGGTTCGACGGTTTCATTTAACAGCTTATTTTGATAAAGTTTTTTTGTTGCGATTCCGATGGTGATTTTTTTACCAATCTGAAATGCTTTGTCTATCATTGCCTGATGGCCTTTGTGAAAATGGTCAAAGGTCCCACCAAGAACTACGTGTTTAAATCTATTTCTTCTCGACTCACTTCGTTCGCTCGAAGAATACTGTTCTAGCGAAGTCGAGAACAATTTAATTAAATAATCCGGAACTCTGTCCTGCCATTTTTTTCCTTCTTTAACAAGTTTTCTTATTCGCCAACCTTCATAAAGAAACCGTTTATAATATGGAAAACGTTTAACAGGGTAGCCGGCTTTTTCCATTATTTTATTGGTCCACTCATTGTTACCAACAACCAAGTCAAATTCTCCCACCTGCTTTTTGACATTGTTTAGCCATTTTTTATCATTAAAAAAATCTTCTAAGGCGGCAATTTTTATCACTCTATCTTCGATTTTTTCTTTGTAAGCAACGGCTTTGATGATTTTTCGTCTTATTTCATAGTCTAATGGATTATTTTCATCACTAATATTGGCGCTACCAATGCCAATAACGAGTTTTTCCGCTTCCTGTAAAGCTTTCTTCACGAGATAAAGATGACCTTTGTGAAAAGGCTGAAAACGACCAACGAGTAAGGCGATGTGATATTTCATTAATTGACCTAATTATTCTAATTATTCTAATTGATATAAATAATACTCATCAATTACCAATTTGGGATTTGGTACTTGGATATTCTTTAGGTTAATTAGGTCAATTAGAAATTAGAAATTTTTTTACTTTAATAGTATACTATATTTATGCAAATATCCCTTTCTATTAATCCCGAACAAGAAGTTAAAAAAATCACTACGTTTCTAAAAAAAATCCAGAAAAAAACTGGAATCAACAAAGTCGTCATCGGGCTATCAGGCGGAATCGACTCAACTACAGTCTATTGTCTTTTGAAAAAAGCCTATAAACCGGAAAATATTATCGGAGTTAATTTACCTATATCTTTAATTAGACCTATTATTAATCAATTAAATAATTTAGGAGGCTCGATACCGAAATTTTTTGACGCAGAAAATGAAGCTCGACACCGTGTTTTTTCGTCGACTTCACCCCCTAAGGGGGGGTCCCCCAAGTCATTGACTAAAAAACAGGTGTCTTCGCTTTTACCAATGAATCAAAAAATTAGTCTCGGCAACATTATGGCACGCGTCCGCATGATTATTCTCTTTGACTTGGCTAAAAAACACAATGCTTTAGTCTGTGGTACAGAAAATAAATCGGAAAGACTTTTAGGGTATTTCACGCGCTTTGGCGACGCCGCCAGTGATATCGAACCGGTCACTCATCTTTATAAAACGCAAATTTATCAATTAGCTAAATATTTAAAAGTTACCAAAAAAATCATTGATCAACCACCTACTGCCGACCTCTGGAAAGGACAAACTGACGAAGGCGAGTTTGGCTTTACTTACGAAGAAGCAGATCAGGTCTTGTATCTATATTTTGATAAAAAAATAGCGACTAAAGAAATTAAGAGATTGGGTTTTAAAAACGTAGAAAAAATAATCAAACGTTTCTTAGGTAATCAATTCAAGCAGGAAACTCCGTACTCTCTTTTTACGCTTCGCTACCTGGCTACCGGCAGGCAGGGATTCCTCGTCCCACTCAGCGGGACTCGGAATGACAGATGGGGGTTAAGGAAATAAGATTTACGAGACGATAAATAATAAGTAGATTAAAAGTAGAACCTTGCCTTCTTTTTGAGAGATTTCTTTTTTCGACTGGGAAAAAAGATAAAAAACTCCTAGACCAAACAAAGTAATAATTAACGTCCGTAACGAATAGCTGCTAATATTAATTCTGGCTCCGTTTAATAAAGTAAAAATTCCAAAAAATAAGGTGTTGGCAGCTGCCGACCCGAGATAGTCACCCAATGCTACTTCTTTTTTTCCCATTAATATCGACCTTATTGCCAAAGAAATTTCCGGAATATTGGTACCAATAGAAAGAAAAACGACGCTGATCATAAATGAAGAAACCTTAAAATATTCGGCCAAATCAACGGTTGTATTGACAATAAACCTACTGGCTAAAAAAGTAATGACAGTCGCCAGAATAAATTCCAAAGATTCTTCCAGCAAATGCTTTTCCTTGAGATGTTTTTTTTCTTTGTTTACTTCAAGCAAACCTTTTTTCTTTTCAATAAAATAAAAAAGAATCACATAAATAAGGATGAGAAAGACGCTCTCTGTCCGCGTTAAAACATTGTCAGCGATCAAAAAAACCGGTGCGGCAACCACTAAAAGGGCAAAGATCATGTCCTGTTCAGTCAGCTGATGAACCATCTTTACTCCACCGCCAAAAACTGCCAGAAGAGGAATGACAAAAATAAAAAGAACTAAGGATGATCCTAATAAGTTCCCGACAAAAACATCAGGGGTTTTATTGATAATTAAGTTAATGCCGACGCTAAACTCTGGAACTGAAGTTAAAATTCCCAGGACAAAAAAAGAGACTGCAAAAGAAGACAGTTTTAACCGGTGGGCAAAACGATCAACCGACCGGATAATTATTCCTGAACAATACCAGAGAATGAGGAAAGAAACCAAGTAAAAAAATATCTTAAAAAAAACCATCTTACTTTCACTATACCAAAATAATAATTTTTATTACTCTGGTTGCTGTGCTGGTTCAACTGGAGCCGCTTCACCTTGAGGTGAAAAACGATTTTCTCGTGGTGGCCTAGCTTCAGAGACGACTAATTTTCTACCTTTATAGTCCTGACCGTTTAAACTATCAATGGCCTTTTTCGCTTCTTCTTCAGTCGTCATCTCGACAAATCCAAAACCTTTGGAGCGTCCGGTGTCTCTAAATCTGATGACAGTTGCTGAAACAACTGTTCCAGCGGTTGAAAAATGAGTCTTCAGGTCCTCATCAGTCACTTCGTACAAAAGATTGCCTACGTATAATTTTTTACTCATTAATTCTCACCACCCTTCAGGAAAAATTTCAAATGATAAATTTCAAATTTCAAATAAATTACAAATGATTAAATATTAAATGTTTAAATGAAGAAAAATAGAATTTAGAAAACTGACTCACAAGAAATTAATTAGCGGAAATATTACAAATCCCCGAAACAAATAACTTTTTAAGTATAACAAGAAAAAAAATGATGTCAATATTAATTTTTGACCCTTCCGGAGTCGAGATTTTTTCTATCCTAATTTATTTAAACATTTTCGCTGCCTGCATGATACCAAAACCTCCTGCCAAAGCTAACAAAGGATAGCCGACAAAACGGGCAGATTTTGGGGTTTGAGCAAAAGCAAAGACCTCTTTATTAACGTCTATAATGTTTTTTTCTCGAGATAAAGCTGCAGGAACAGGCGAAATAAGCGTTCCGACGGTCATTATAGCTATCACTCCCAAACCTAATGCTACGGCATCAGCTCCTTCTGCCAGACCGACTGTTGTTTCAGCTATTCCTTTACCTGTGTTGACTACTCCCCGACGTAAGTTGCCAATGCCTTTTACTGCTTCGTTTTTTAAGATGGAGAAGGTTTTTTTATTGCCTGATGATGAATACTGTGTTGTCGTTTTCTCTTCTCTTTCTGCAATTTGCCGTGCTCTTTCCTCTGAAGATAAATTATCTCATCGATTTCCACCTATACTACTTACTGCTTCCATATTACTAATAAAATTTAATAGCCGATATTATACAGGATATAATAATTAAAATCAATATCCAAAGGCTTGTTTTGCTCTTTCCATTATTTTTTTCCCTTTTCCGGTGATGGAAATTGACCATTAACTATCTTGTCACTTGAAAGCTTCGGACCTGCTCTAATAGTTTTTTCTTTTTCTTGGCAAAAGCGTGTTGATTTAAGTTTAATTCGGGGATTTCTTTTGTTTCTAATAGAATTTTTTTTATTAACTCGTTATAAACACCGACTCTTTCTTTCTTAATAAAATCCCTCCAAAAAACAAAATTAAAATCTGTAAGTAAAATTAAGGAAATAATGTCTATTTTATCTTTCACTCCTTTTATCGTCATTCCTCTTTCTTGATAAGCTTTGAGTTTTGTAAATAATAAAATCTCTTTCTTAAGAATCGTAAATCCTTGATTTTTATCCTGATGTTTTATTAATTTTCCAACCGGTAACCCTAAATCTGAAAAATATGGTAGATAAATATCAATATCAATCCCTTCTTTTTTAATCTCATATTTTCTTAACCGGTCGTTTTTTATTAATTGAAAGTTTTTCTTTATTTTGTCCAGCTCTTGATAATCAACAATTATATCTATATCTTTTGACTTGAGAGTTTTTGTATAAAGATAAACCGCCCAACCACCAATGAGGATAAAATCTATGTCTTTTTTTAACATCTGTAACATTTTCCAACTTTTTTCCGTCACAATACTCTGATAAAAACTATTCATAAACCAATTTTTTCTTTAATTTTTAGTAAAATGGCGTCGGAGAAATCTTTAGCATACCATTCGGGCAGATTCCAAAGATCAGCAAAAATCTGAGCTAAAGGAATTCTTTTATACCTTCTTAAAAATTGATCGGGTTTTAAAATAAATAAATTGTCTTGATTTTTTTTGGTTGATTTGGGAAATCTTTTTTCGACTGCGGAAACATTTTTTACATAAAAATAGATGTTTTCGTAGTCAGCTGGTGGGTTGCCAAAATACATCCTGAAGGCGCTGTAAGCAGTTGGTATGACTTTAGAAGGCATTGACGCTTCCCTTTCCTGAACTGGAAGAAAATTATATGTAGAATAGATTAATTCTTTTTTCAGATTACGTCTTGTGGCCCAGAAAAATAACAACCTTTCTGTATCAATTACTTTGGAAACTTTTTTTTTAATACTAACTATTCCTAATTCTTTTAAGGGAAAAAGGGCATGGGAAACGACGCTGGTCGACAGGTTAAATGTTTTGGCAAGCTCGGTAATGGTAAAATCCGGGTGATTTTTTTCAATACTTCGATATAAAAGCTCCCTCCAGATATATTCGATTTTTAACATAATTTTCTATTTTAACTAATAATTCTTACGGTTATTTTCTATAATAATAGAAAATTATTTACTTGTCAACTGGAAAACGTCATTCTGGCTTGTCCAGAATCTACGTCCGGTTGACAAGAAAAAGAAGAAAAAGAAGTAAAATTACAACCTCCGATTACCTAGTGACTTGAAAACCTTTAATTTTTTCAAGTAGTGCTTTTGCTTCCTGATTTTCTTCAAAATGGCG
>Ga0100393_10004107_pt1 | contig 13520 bp, 14 predicted proteins | sample CryGeymeta201517_FD_81546 | JGI IMG/M metagenome (GOLD analysis project Ga0100393, IMG submission 81546) | Groundwater microbial communities from Crystal Geyser aquifers in Utah, USA - Crystal Geyser metaG 2015-17 | ecosystem: Environmental > Aquatic > Deep subsurface > Groundwater | place... | reverse complement strand
TCACCTTGTAGGTCAGGTGGATTTTATTACCGACCTTTATGGACCACTCTCATACTCAAATAATTTTATGAAGGTTTTTGAGTCTTATCTTACGCTTCTGAAAGTTGACGGCGTTATGACCTTCAACCTAATGATTCAACGAAAGATAACTCGCAACCATCATGTCATCATGAATGATTTTGATGGTGAAGGTCTTTTCCCTTTTTTGATATGGCTAAAAAGCATCAAAGGACTCGAAGTTGAAATTGGCAGGCCCAGTGCCCCCTCACTAATGGGAGGAGAAGTCTTTCAATCTTTTAAAATCACAAAACGAAGCTCGAATATTTCGTTTAGAAATGAAATCGAGATCCTTGAATACACCGAAGATGCTCCAGCGATTCGCAAATTTCGTATCAAAAAGTAATCCCACAACGAGAAACAAAAAAGCAGCTTGGGGAAAAACCCAAACTGCTTTTGTAATTCAAAAAGTTTTAGCGCCTTTAACTATCGACTTCAACTATCGACCTTGAAGCGATGAAGCGGGTGTAGCCATCGGAGCCGGAGGAAGCGTCGGCTTGCCTCCATATTGGTAGAGATAATCTCTTACCGCCTCCATCTGCTTCATGGCATCGTCGTCGAAATATCCAGGAATACCCATGTAACCTTTGCTCGGATCATCAGGATCATTGGCAGGCCATAGAGCTGGCATTCTTGTTCCAGGCATGATGGCATTTGGATTCTCGAGCCACTTGGTGATCCAATACCCGTTCAAACGAGCTTTAACATTTTCAAAATGAGGCGCAGCATCGGCCACAGGCTCATCCGGCTTACGAATACCATGACAAGTCATACAACCCAGCTCATTAACTAGACCTTCGGCTTCTTTCAAATGAGCTGCACTCAATGGCTTCGCGTGAGAAGAGTTGAAGGGATAAGGCGCGCTATCATAAGCAGCAAAATACTTCGTGATTGCTCGGGCTTCCTCGTCAGTCATTTGGAAATTCGGCATGCGAATCTGAACCCAAGGACGAATCATAACATCTGTATTCTTCAGATAACTAAAGAGCCAATCTGACTGAGTCTTATGACCTTGGTCATACAAAAGTGGTGGGCCTTCAGCATTGTCATCGTAATACGCGAGGACTTCGCCGCCGTATTCACTGCCTTCTTTTTGAAGCGCATGACAGCCAATACAGTTGTAACGGTTTACAACTCTTTGGCCGGCGATGATGTCTTCCTTACGTCCATCAACTGGAGCCATTCTTGCCTTGGCCACATTTGGAGCTTCGTAACCGATAACAACAGCCGTCACAGCCGTCGCTTGTTCATGGGTTAACCCAAAATGCGGCATTCGTGCTTTGGCGGCAAAATCACGTTTCTTACCAACATCCCAAATTCTTGGAGTACGAATCTTAGTATAGATCCACTCTTCGCGAGAGGTGTGATCAATTTCTACGTTATCAAAAGCAAACTTCGTAACTTCCTTGCTACCTTCAACCGTTAGCTCGGCTCCGATTCTGGGAGCATCTTCAAACCCCTGAATGGCATGACAAGCATAACATCCATAAGCACTAATCATTTTCTCGCCAAGGAAATCCTTCTTGTCTTCAAGAGACATAGAGGCCAGCTGAACTTTCGCAGTCTCAGAATGCATTTGCCCTTCTAGAAACTCCAAAACCACTCCATCACGAACTTCAGGATCGGCTTGTGGCACTTCAGCAACTTCGAAATCAAGATTCTTCTTCGTTAAAAGGTACGCTGAGATGTCAGCGACTTCCTGATCTGAGAGCTTCATGCTAGGCATGGAAGTTCCAGCCCAGTAATGTTTAGGCTGCTTGAGCCAAGATCTAAGCCACTCGTCTGTCACTTTTGAACCAAGCTGATTCAACTCAGGGCCAAACATGGGAACTCTAGGATCTTTGTAGCCAAGCTCTTTAGGGTCAGTCGGCCTTTCGACAGGCATATCATCAATGGCGTGACATCCAAGACACCCCACTTCTTTTACGAGTGTTTTACCTTTGGAAACATCTCCTACAACCGTAGATGCCAATTGCAAAGGCTCATACTCCTTAGACTGCTTCATAATATAATGAGCAATCGCATCAACCTCGACCTTTCCGCGCTCAAGCGAGGCAGGGTCTGAGTTATTATGTGTCTGCCAAAACATCGGCATTAAGGTCGACGGACGGTAAGCTTTGGGGTTCCAAAGCCATTTTTTCATCCAATTAGAATCCACTTTTGAGGCTACTCGCTCAAGAGACGGGCCAGCTTTCTTCTCACTATATAGCTCATCAAAATGCCCCTCGAATTTATGACAACCATAACAACCTGCTCGCTCAATAATCCGCATGCCAGCGTTTAAAGTAGGAGCTTCATCAAGAACCACTTCCTGAGCATGACACTGGATACATTTTCCCTCTGTCATCTTAAGCGGGATCATGTGAGTTTTGATGTGGTGATTTTTGTGGAAGCCGTATTTTGCGTCCCATTCAGCGGCCTGTTCAAATGAGCCGGGAGTGTGTGCTGCATTCGTGAAGTCTACGGACTGAGGAACACCTGCATGACAGACGGTACACCCAAAGGTCTCAACAGGATGCGGGCTCTCGGGGCCAGAAACCAAATGAAGTTTGGAGTGAGTCGTAAAAGGCTGAGGGAAGTCCTCATAACCTGCCTTATTGGCATTCACGTGACAGGTCATGCATCGGTCCACACGAGGCACCTTATTAAAAAAGTATTCGTCATAAAGGCCGTTCAAAATAACTTGGTGAACTTTGATCGTAGGAGCAATAAAATCGACAACTGGCGCATTCCTTACCACATTGACTATATTAAGCTCTGTATTTTGAATCGCTTTCTTGAGAGTATTTCTCTGACGTTCCAAAGAAGCCTTCTTGTCTTCTAGGGAACTAATTTTTGAAAGAATATCCTTCTTGTCTTCAAGCCCCTGGTCCCTAGCCGCCGTTGCATTCTCGAGATCTTTAAACAAAGCCTCAACTTCTGCCGCTTCTGCTTTGTAGGCTTTTAATTTTTTATCAACATCAGGACTTTTCTTTTTGATCGCATACTCTAACCAGTAATGGTTCTCATCATGAATCCCCTTGGCTGTTTGGTACTTCATCGTAGCCGCGTAAAGCTTGGCCTCTAAAGATGCCAGCTTCTCGTCGATCTCCACAACAACCTGAGATACTTTCATCCCAAGCTCTTCAATCTCAGAATCTAACTCAACAATACTTGAAGCATAGGTGTTAACTTCTTTATCGCCAATCTCACTACCAGAGATCACATTTTCAACTTTAGCAGCTTGTTCTTCAAGAGCTTTTTTTTCCGCCAGCTTCTGAGCCTTGATGCCTGGATCCCGTAAATCCTCTAGTTCTTTATCAAGGTCTCCGATTTCGCCCTTAATTTTCTTGGCTTCAACTTGAAGCATAGCAAGATTGGCTTCCAAAAGCTTTCTCTCACTTATGGCGGTAGAAACCTTTTGTGCTTGCCGCTGGTACACCTTCCAAGGTCTGGCATAATCCTGAATCCCCGCCCATAGAGTCACGAGCAAGAGTAGAATAGAACCAATCGCAAACCACTTGGACAAAGTCCTTGTAGAGTAAACTGTGTCTTGTTGATTTTCGTTATTCGACATGTTCTTCCATCAACCTCATAAATTGAACATATATTCCGGAATGGAAACAATGTATTTCAAGTTTAGTACCCACCTTAGGTACATTTTAATCGGCAATGACATCATCACCAGCAGCAAAGCCACGACCAGGTTGTATCTCAAAAAGCCCATATCGTTATATAGTTTCTTAAGGACTGTAGCTCCCAATATTGGCGGCAAGAGCCCCATATACAAAGCAGTCAAAATGAGTCCGACAGATTCTCTCAATAAAATATTAGAAGGTAAACCCGTATTTAGGAACTTAACCCAAATGATTTCAGACAAGTTGATGTTCGCAGCAGCCACAACCTTGTGCGTATCCCAGTATTCGAAAGGACCAAAGAAGTTCCACCCCGGTCCTCGCATGAAGGTTCCAAGGAAAATCAGAGCGATCCAAAGAACTACGAAACCAAAGCCCCAAACCCAAATGGCTCCGAATCTTTCCTTCAAAGTATAATAACCGTTGCCTTTAGGATTGGTGTCAAAATAAGGCATCGCGATCAGTCCCACGACAATCAATCCAGGAAGCACTACTCCAGCCATCCAAGGATCGTAATAGACAAGAATCTCTTGCAGACCCAAGAAATACCATGGTGCTTTTGCCACAGCGGGAGTCACACCAGCATTAGCCGGGTCCTCTAAAGGAGATTTGACCAAGACAGCCCACCCAATCAAGAAGGCACCAAAAAGAATCATACAAATCAACTCGGAGTAAACGAGATCTGGCCAAGTATAAACCTTCTTGTCAGATTCTTGCTTTTCTAGATTTGGCTTTCCCTCAGCCATAAGGTCGTCATTAAGCATTCCTCGACGCATCGAAAGCCAAAGGAAAAAACCCACCGAATAAGTCATGATCCAAATGGGAATGTTGTCGGGCTTCAGAGCCTCTTTCGCAAAGTTCTTATCAAAAAGTGCCCACGCGAGCGCTAATATAGAACCCCACAAAACAGCTTTCATGAACTTTGGTTCAGTCCAAACGCGGTAGTACTTCATAATCAGAACCCAAGCTACGATACACGCCGTGAAGAAAATACTTGGGTTACTAAGGTAATTAATAATGTCTTTGAGCAACTCGTTCATGATGCAAATCCTTGTTCATGCCGCCTTATAGGGGACCTGAAATCCCCCCATCCTTACGTACCCTCCAGAAGTGAAGCGCAATAAGCATCGCCACAACAAAAGGAATTGCGATGCAATGAAGTACGTAGAAGCGAAGCAATGTGGCTTCACCGATAAATCTACCTGCAAGGAGTCCGAACTTGGCATCGTTGCCAGAGTGGACCAAACTAATATCACCAATTTTAAGAAGCATGGTTCCCGGTCCCTCAACACCACCGAATGGAGTTGCGGCAGCCATGTTAGCTCCGACCGTGATCGCCCAAATCGCGAGCTGGTCCCAAGGAAGCAGATAACCTGTGAAAGAAAGAAGCATTGTTAGAACGAGTAGAATCACGCCAACACCCCAGTTGAATTCGCGAGGCGGCTTGTAAGAACCCGTCATAAAGACTCGGAACATGTGAAGCCAAACTGTAATGACCATGGAGTGAGCGCCCCAACGGTGAATCTCACGCAAGATTCCTAAAGGCACGTGCTCACGAAGGGCGATAATATCGTTATAGGCAAATTCCAAAGTTGGACGGTAGTAGAACATCAATAAAATGCCCGTCACTGATTCCACGAGAAAGATGAAGAAAGTCAATCCCCCCATACACCAAGTGAAGGACATCCGAACACCAGACTTACGAGTTTTTACAGGGTGCAAATGCAAGGCAACGTTTGTTAAAACTGCCATCGACTGATCTTTAGGATTGTCCGGCGTTCCGTGTCGGAAAATAGATTTCCAGATTTGAGTTTCACGAATGTAGTTCCAAAGTGCTTTAATCGGGTTCATTCTCTTTTACCTTTTGTTTAGCGCTAGCTATTCCTATCAGACCTTCAATAAAAATGCGGGGTCAGTCCAGTTGTCAGGACTGCGAATCGTCTTAGATTTATCAATTTTAAGATTTCCAGTTTCATCAAGCGCAATAGAGTAACGCTCCAAAGGACGAGGTGCGGGACCTTCGAAATTCATTCCTGTAGGCCTGAATCCGCTACCATGGCATGGACATTTAAATTTCTTCTCGGATTGAAGCCAGTTCGGAGTGCACCCCAGATGAGTACAAACTGTCGACAAAGCATAAAAACCTTCTGGACTTCGAACAATCCAAACGTTTTGTGTATCTTTAAATCTTTCGTCTACGCCAGGGCCGTATTCATCCGGCTTACCTGCACGAAATGAAGAAGGCTTTTCGAACAAGACATTAGGAAATAAGAAACGCACCAATAGCGTCCCCATGATTCCCAAAGCTACACTAAATGTCGCCCATCCAATCCAAAACCAATTGATAAATTCTTTCCGCGTTAGACCTTCTTGCTTGTCTGCCATGTTGTTCAGAAGACTCCTTGTTGCCTCATACTAGCCCGGCAAAAATAATCATCAAACCCTCTTTAAGTCACGGGAAAATATAAATTTTCCGCAGCGCATTAGCGTTGCTGAGAGAGGGCATCTTTGGCAGCCAATCGAATCTTCAAATGCGAATGCTCCTGCGAAATCACGGCAAGCTTTTGCAGATATTTTTCCCAATTCATTTTGGCCACGATACGAAAGGCTTCACGAATCGCATTCAGCCGATCTTCAGTAAGAACAGCCGAGCTCGAAGCGCCATCTACTTCAGCTCTTAAAATATGCCCATCTGAGCCGACAGAATTCGCGTAAGAGAAGATCTGATCAAACACGGACTCCCCCTCTTGCCTGCCCCAGCTAGCCAAAGCAAAAGCCGCATTCCAGCGCACTCCTTCGTTTGAATCCTGAAGAAAAGCGAGAAGAGTCGGTCCAAAATATTCGCGATCTGAGCTTGAATCTGCCAAGACCCCAACAATATAAGCCCCAATTTTTCGGGAGGATAGGTCCGAATCCTTAAGTAAATTCTCGAGGAGCTTTCTTCGCTGAAGAGGAATGGGTTGCCGCAAGCGAGACAAAGACACCAAAATCGGAACTCGCAAAGATGATTGAGTCTCCAACAGGTTCCACAAGCATGAGGCTGCAGCCGGCTTAATATAAGAAAATCCCAATACATTTACTAAAGCGGATCGATAATAATCATCCCCAGACATGGGGCTCGCGCCAGTTGAGCTTAACTCCAATACTTGGCAAATCTTCTGTTGCTGCTCGAGCCTTGGCGTCAATTCTGTCATCTGAAGTTCACCAATTCCAGAATCATCACCGCCTTTACGTTCAGCCGACTGAGCTTCAATAGCTAATTTCCGCGCCCACTCAACCGCGGCCATCCTACGAACGTCGCGCCGGCCATCCATACTCTGTTGATAAAGTTCTGCTCCACTCAAATCATCATAGGCAAGCCAGGACATCCCCTTCCAAATCAGAAGGAATAGTCCCAGCACCAAACATGACAGGAGAAAAATACTTTTAACGGCACTCGCAGGTTTGACCGCGCGCTTTTTCCTACGAACTCGAGGAATTTCAGCCATTAGCTACCGACTTTCTATACAAACTAGCCTTCAGGTAGAGGGTTATCGTCGTTAAAGTTCAGGTAATCATAAATCAAATGATCGCGATCGAACTTGGAGTACTCATACTCTGGCGTATGGACCAAACATTCTGTCGGGCAAACTTCCGTGCACAACCCACAAAAACAACATAACGCTTCGTCGATATCGAAGCGAAGCAATTTCAATTTGAGAGGCTTGGACCCAAAGTGGGCCGGAGTTTTAGATCCGTCATCTTCTTCAGCGGTCTTCTTGCGGCTTTCGATAGTGATACATTCAACCGGGCAAATCACCGCACATTGATTGCAAGAAATGCAGCCTTCCTGGTGCATGAAAAGCCTGTTTCTAGAGTTTAAAGGAATATCATCTTTAACCTCGGGGTAGCTAATTGTAATCGGACCAGCACCGTAGTCGTATCCGTCTCGAACTTTTCGAAACCCTTGAGTCTTCAAGAAAGCACGCAAAGTCACCATCATCCCCTTATAAGTTGAGACGACTCCATCATTAATATTTTGAAAGTATTGCCTTAAAGAACTCATTAGCGATCAACCTCTCCCAATACAATGTCGATACTTCCAAGGAAAGCGACGACGTCTGCGAGCATCATGCCTCGGCACATTTCATCAATCGTGCTTGTTGCAATAAAACATGGCGACTTTGCCTTCACTCGCCATGGCTTCTTCCCACCGTCAGCAACGATATGGTAGCCCAAAGTTCCGCGAGGACATTCCGACTCCATGTAGATTTCCCCCACTGGCTTAGGAGACTTCGGAGCTTTGGCCGTGTGTTCGCCCTCAGGCAGCGACTCACATGCTTGCTCAATAATTCGAAGAGACTGATACATCTCTTTCATTCTTACATAATAACGGTTCCAGCAATCGCCAGGCTCGCCGCGCTCACCTTCGCCGACACAAACATCAAAGTCATACTTCTCATAGCCGCAGTAAGGCTGATCTTTACGAAGGTCCCAATTGAAGCCACTGCCTCTGAGGTTCGGCCCGCTAAGACCATAAGAAATAGAATGATTCACGTCCATGATACCAATGTGAGCGGTTCGGCTTACGAAAATTGAGTTATTCGTAAGAAGATCGTTCATTTCGTCGAGATTCGGCTTCAAGTATTTTGTAAAATCTTTGATCTTGTCGATCACGCCGGGGGTCAGGTCACGACTCACACCACCTGGTCTCATGTAGTTGTACAGCAGTCTTGCTCCGCAAATTTCCTCAAAGATTCTTAGGACTTTTTCCCGATCTCTAAAGGCGTAAAGAAAGGCTGTGAAACCTCCCATATCAAGGCCGTATGTTCCAATTGAAAGCAAATGAGACGCGATACGTTGCAATTCAGAAATAATCACGCGAATCGCCTGCGCTCTTTCGGGAATTTCTAAGTTCAGCAATTTTTCAATAGCAAGAACATAGCCAAGCTCCTGGCTCATAGCCGCAACATAATCCATGCGACTTGTGAATGGGATGCCTTGGATATACTCACGGTTTTCGGTGTGTTTTTCGAAACAGCGGTGAAGGTATCCGATATCTGGGTAAGCCCCGCGAATAATTTCTCCATCGGATTTAATAACAACTCTCAACACTCCATGCGTTGATGGATGCTGAGGCCCCATATTAATGGTCATCTCCTCAGTTTGGAGTCCGATATCTTCTTCGTGGTGTGGCTCTGTAAAGTCTTTCATTATAGGGGAACCTTCATTCCATTATATTCTTCAGGAAACTCGTAGTCTTTTCTTAGCGGATGCCCGATCCAATCTGGCGGCAACAAAATGCGTTTGTGGTTGGGGTGACCTTCAAAATGAATTCCCAATAAATCGTAGCACTCTCTCTCATACCAGTTAGCTGAGCGGAAGAGTGAAGTGACCGAAGCCACCTTAGGAGCAGAACGATCCAATTGGACCTTGATCCTGAGCTCATGCTTGTGAGCGTAGGATTGTACAGCATACATAACCTCGATGGTATCGAAGGCTTTTCGTTGGCTCTCCTCGTTCTCTGCCTTGACCGGAAAATCTGTTGCTGAGACCACCTGTAAGTTCGAACAATAAAATTCGGAATCATCGCGAAGAAACTGGAGAACATCCACGATCTTAGAGGAGTCGACCAAAATAAAATGATCGCCCGCTTGCTCAGCCTCTACAGCTTTCACAACATCAGCACCTAACTTTGATTTCAGGGCATCAGCAGCTTGCTGGGCTGTCTTCGGGGAGGCTGTTACAGAACGAGGAACACTCGCAACTTCGGTAACAACATACGTTCTGGGTGCCATGCGGCCTATTGATTCACTCATTTAGCTCTACATTCCTTCTATTTGGGGCTATGCTCCAAACAGCTACCAAATTACTCATGGACACGCGGCTTTACAAGTCTGCGTTAGAAATGAAGAGATTTTGATTGCGGAGCGACATAATGATGATCATTTTAGAGAGCAAACTCTTTTTCAGACGCCTTCGAGGCATTTTTATGGCCTTTTATCGGACTTTCCAGGCCGCTAGAGCCCTCAGAAGCTGCAGCAAAAGAAATCTCGCCTGGAATCATCCAGAAGTGCAGGCCATTTCCTCGAATTGGGGAAAATATGTCCTGAAATATTTTAATATCGACGTCGAGATTGAAGGCAAGCCCACTGATAAGCCTGCTATATATGTCGCCAACCACATTAGCTACCTTGATATTGTCTCCTTGCTCTCCGTGCAGCATCTTTGTTTTGTCGCAAAAAGCGAGGTCGGCTCATGGCCCATCATTGGCGAGGCTACAAAAGCCATCGGTTGCGTCTTCGTTAAAAGAGACTCTGCACGCTCCCGCAGTCATACCGCCGAATCCATCGCACAAGCCGTCAAACATGAGAGCAAAAGCATTTGTATTTATCCAGAGGGCACCACCAGTATTCAAGGCAAGAATTGGCGCAGAGGTGTATTTAAGGTGGCATGTGAAAATGAACTTTGGGTTCAACCCATGGGATACGCCTATACCCCAGTAAGAAGAGCAGCCTACATTGATGACGACACGCTAATCCCTCATATGTATGGGCTGGTTCGAAACGATAAGACCAAACTAAAATTGAAGTATTTTGAGGCCCGCAAAATTACTGATGCGGACAAAGACATGAAATCGATCGAAGCCGAAGTCAGAACTTGGGCTGATGAGGAACTGAAAAAGCAAAACTACTTCGACAGTCCGGTGGGATATATTTAAAACTATGCGTAAGAAGTTCAAAGCCGCAAACAATCTCCTTAAAACAGCTGCTAGCACCGTCGCCACAGCTTCCCATATGAGAAAGCAAATTGAAAAACATGAGAGAGCTCATGATCACGAAGGAGTGGCAGGAGCTTTTCAGACGTGGGCAAAAAAAATGTGTCAAAGGTTTCACATTCGAATTACCACGTCGGGAGAACGGATCATGGCAGAGGGGGGCCTCCTGATTGGCAATCATATGTCATACACTGACATTCCTGTCCTCGTCAGCCAAAGACCCGTGAGTTTCGTTGCAAAAGCAGAAATTGAAAATTGGCCCTTCTTTGGCCCTGCAGGCAAAGCATTTGGCGCCATATATATCGACCGCAAGTCAGTCGACTCCAGGAAGAATACCGCCGACGCATTAAAGAAAGCTGTTGTTGAAGACGGACGATGTGTTTGCGTCTTTCCCGAGGGAACAACCAGTTTTCGTGGATTAGATTGGCGGCCAGGCGTCTTTAAGATCGCAGAAGAGACGGGAGTTCCAGTGCAGGTGTTTGCGATCTATTACAGGCCGGCTGATCGCGCTGCTTTTGAAATTGAATCCATGCTAGAGCACGCTCTAAACTATTCTAGAGACGGCCACGTCGATGCTTATGTGGTGTTTAGCCCTGTATTCAAAGTCACTAATTGGCAGGAAGACTTTGAAAAATGGCAGGCGTGGAGCAAAGCTCAAGTCAAAAAAGGCTTAGAGCTACAGGGGCTTTGAGCTTGGCCTTTTTTACACTCAATACGCAAGAAACTCTTATAGGAAAGCTTCATCACTACGATAGATCAAGAGCAAAGCGCTTTAGTGTTTCGATATCAGTCCACTCGAGCATTTTTTCGTGAGTCGATTCAATATAAATTCTTGGAGCGACACCAGCCTCCAAAGCCTCCATCCAGCGGCTAGCGCACAAACACCAACGGTCTCCAGCAACCAGCCCTCTGAATCCATACTCCGGCCTGGGAGTCGATAAATCATTACCGCGTTGTCTACTAAACTCTAGGAAGCCTGATGTGAGCTCAGCACAGATCAAGTGCGATCCCTTATCTGATTCATTGGTTCGGCAAATGCCATCTCGGAAGAACCCGGTAACTGGATTCATACAACAAGACTTAAGATCGGTTCCAAGGGCATTTCTGCTTTTTGATTCCATGGCGTCATTGCTAGCAAAAACCTCAGAAAAACTCAAAATGGCAGGTTCGGTCAGCCACCAAATATATTTTGATCACGGTGCCCGTTCCATCGAGCACCGCTCAAAAAAGTTAACTAAGAAGCAACGGCGCCAAGAATGCGAAAAAGGCCCCTGTTGCCCAGATCACAATCGAAAAAATCAAAATGTATTTTGACCATCTACGACTCGTGGCACACGCAGCTGCTTGCTTGGCATCAATGGGACAGGGGGCGTTGCGCGCTCGATACTGCATGTAAGCAGCCAAAGAGAGCATCAATCCACTGCCAGCAAAAACGTAGCCCTTGTATTGCGAGATCCAAACGAGCTGAGGAACGGCCGTTACAAGTCCGGCCATTGTAGCTCCGAGCCCCAAGGCCACAAGCAAGCTAGGCAGCGCACAACACAGAAGCGTCCCCGTAGAAGCAAAAAGTGATAGCCACGCCGCGAACTTTCCCCCTTTGGGGTCCATATGAGAGCGACCTAAAGCATCATTCATATTTTGCACCTTTGTATTCGTAACCTGACTCTTTGATTGCAGCTTTGATTTCATCTTCCGTAAGAGTCGCGTCGGCCTTGAGCTCCAAATTCACCTTCATCGTATCCAGATCTACATTCACTTCTTTAATGGATTCGAACTTTGAAAATCTGTTTTTGACTCCAGTCGCACAGAATGCGCAAACCATTCCATGCACTTCGACTTCGATCTTGGAGGATTTTGTCCCTTCAATCTCAGCGAAGGCGGAGGCAGAAAAAATGAAAGAAAAAGCAATGATTGTTGTTTTAAAAATATTACGCATAAAATATCTCCTTAAAAGTGAGTGATGTAGTTAAAGTTGGTGTCGCCGCTAAATGATTGGCCGATCTCGAATAGTAAATTTTTGTAAAATACTCTCAAGGTCGGCGTGACCTCCCAAGTAGGAGACTCATCCCAAAACTTGGTCTGCATCACGCTCAGAATCAGCCATGAATGAATACCATCGAAGCCTTCGACATAGGGGGAAAACCCTACTCTCAAAGTGCTCGCTTGGTAATCTGAACCGTCAGTGGTGAACATGTGTTTGTGTTTGGCTAAAAAATAGTAATCACGATCCTCAATATCAAACTGAGCTCCAGCAAAGTAAACTTCGCCCCCTACTCCCTTGAAGTTGCTATACCCAGCACCTCCAAGAGCATAGAGGTTGGCTTGTAAGTTACTCTTGTTCCAGCGCTTCAGCAGAAAGTTGGTCGTCCCAAGAACCGCATAGCTATCATCCCCCTCTTGAGGTCGCTGATAGTAGTGCAATCCCGTTGCAAACCAATACCGCCACGAATGATTGAGTTGATTGTGACTGAGTGAGGGAGAGTGTTCCCCCATTAGTCCCGTTGATCCCTGAAAGGATGTCGGGTGTGCACTCGCCATTGTTGAAAAGCCGCCTATCAAAAGGCTGCATAGTAATTTTTTCATTTTTCCTCCTATTTTCTAAAAACTACGTAGAAAATAGAAAGATCAATTCAGATAAACACCACGGAAAGATTGAGAATTAAGTAGATCGGTGACGACAAATGCGCGTGCAAGATGTGATGGCGGTGGACGGATCTTAGCCACTAGCCTCTCTTGATTTCCAAAAATTTGAACAAAAGACAAACTAAGCTCATAGGATTGTAAATCAGGAGATTTAACAGTCGACTGGACGAGAAGGTCTCTGTCTTCACAAAGCTTGGCTCCGCAAAGTGGGCATCCCGCATTTCGAGCTTCAACGAAATCACTTTCAGGCGATGTGTTTTGCCCAGGCACTTCTTTTTGCTGAGCAGGGCCATGGCAAGAAGGTCGAGTAGCCGCCTCAGAGTTTACAGCATCCGAGACAACTTGCGAACAAGCCAGTGCATGCAAGCTGGGGCTCGCAAACATCAGAATCAGCAAAAAGCTCAAAAACTTTCTCATACGTCTATATCGGTATTTTACCGCTTTTAGAG
>Ga0100393_10004098_pt1 | contig 13532 bp, 9 predicted proteins | sample CryGeymeta201517_FD_81546 | JGI IMG/M metagenome (GOLD analysis project Ga0100393, IMG submission 81546) | Groundwater microbial communities from Crystal Geyser aquifers in Utah, USA - Crystal Geyser metaG 2015-17 | ecosystem: Environmental > Aquatic > Deep subsurface > Groundwater | place: USA... | reverse complement strand
GGTGTAATCGTCTGGGTGATTTCGGCGAAAAGCTTTTCGAAAGCGGGGCGGCCAATCGCCTGCAACAACTCGTCCTTGATGCCTCCCCCACCCCCATTGGCAAAGATCCACCGAATCCATTCTTCGGGGTTTGGCATGCTCTGAATCGCTATCGTGAGACTGTCTTTTGCCCCCCATTTCAGGGTGGTCTCGAGGTCGAGCAAACGGTTGAAGGCTGTCTCCAAGACGGATTTTGTCGGGTGCGACCCAATCATGCCGAAAGCTGACCCAAATTGATCCGAGTTCAAACCTGCAAGCAAAAGCGGTTCGGCGCGTTCTGTCGGCAGCAGATGAATGAGTCGCGCAAAAAATGGGACCAAAAACTGTCCACTGTAATCCGGCGAAATCTTCGAGAAATCGATGTGTTTATCGTAAGCCTCTGGGATTTTCTCACCTTGGCTGGCCGCCTGCGCCAAAGCCACTACGATTCCACAAGACAAGCCGCCCTTGAGCTTCGCATTCACGCTACCCAGGGACTTTTCGATGATCGGAACTGAGGGCAGGCCGATATTTCCTGCGAATTCCCAGGTGTAACGGGGGTCGTGACCATTGGATTCAGCGTCAAGGACTTGAATCACCCGCTGCCAAAGCTCGGTATCCGGCAGGCGATACGCATAAGGTGCGGCATACGATTTGAAAAAATCACTGGCCATGTAGCGCTCAAAAATCCGCAGCACCGCTGCGTCAGGCATGACGGCGAGTGCGTCGTGAATAAGTTTGGACCTCGGGACGGCACATCCAACACCAAATGCCGGGTAATTTGCCTTGTAGCCCGCAAGTCCACGCAGGTTCTCGTCGACGGCTCGTAGCGGCGCATAATACCAATCCCACGAAAAAGTCGGGGACTCTGCATCGAGGACAAAGGCCTCGATCAGTGAGTCGGGAATATCATTGCTTTCTTGATGGTGCTGAAGCACGGCGAGGCAAATCGTGGGCCATTTTCGCAGCCCAGTGTCTTTCAGGTTGAGGGCGATATGGGTGATTTCTTTGGCCGAAAACGAACGCCAATCTGTGAGTGCCGTTTGAATGTAGGTGTGCGTGAAATTATCGAGTGAAATTGCGTCGATAAGGCCGATTAATTCTTGGATCGACGCGGCCTCGATGAGTTCCTGAAATTGCCGGAATGCAATCCTGGTTGAGCCGTTGCCGATGTCCTTTTTGGCTCGCTGTCGCAGACCTTCGATCCACGCGGCTTTGGTTGTGAAAAGGTCCAGGAAGCGGTGGAAATATTCGGTTTTTTTGTGTCCTGGTTCGAAGAAGAGCTGCACCTGTCGAACGCGGCCGTCCACGGGCCAAAGCACGCGCGTGTCGAAGCCAAAATTGTCAATGTGTTTGCTGAGCAAAATATCCAATTCATCTTTCAAGGTATCGCCGACATCTTTGCCAAAACGCGCCATCACAAAGGCAACGCCCTTTTTGTTCAGGGGGGGTAAGGTCTGCCAGGCGGCATCGAAGGGCGCAGGATCGTCTTCGTAAGCGTACATCACGAGTGCGTCTAAAATGCTGGACCAATAAGGGAGTTGAAGGCCGTGCACGCCAGTGTTGACCGAAGTTTCTAGGAATTTGATGATTTCGTCCGGGCTCATCAGTCCGGCCGCTGTCAGAAGCGCTTCCCAGGTTTGTGGATCTGATGGCACGTCATAAAGTCCTTCTCGCCAGAGCTTCAGCAGTAGCGCCCCGCGACCGTCGTAACCTGCCATCTCGGCTAAGAGGTCGGATTTTTTGTGGCCGTCTTTGGCTTTCGTTAGCTTTTTTACCAGACCGTTGATTTTCCTTGTGTTTGTGGCCACGGATTTTTCCAATCCGTCGGTAAAAGCAGTGGTTGTTAAAATGCCATCAATATCCCATTTTTGATGCTCGCCGACAGCGTTTCCGCCCAGCCATTCGCCCCGGAATTTCGGTTTTCCTTTTTCATGGAAGGCTTCTTCTAAGCCATGTTTATAGCCGCGGCGATACGGACATATCTGCAGCAAAAAACCGTCTTTATCCCACTGTTTATGGTCTCCATCAAACGTTCCTTGCCAATAAGTACGTTCGATTTTTGGTGCGTAGGGACTATCCCACCAGGTCCATAAACCATGGCGACATTCCTCGGAAAAAGCGCCTCGACAAAGCGGGCTGCCGTCTTCTGCGTCCCATACATATTCGCCTTGCCGTTTACCGTTCACGTAGAACGAGGCTTCGTGGAACGCTCCGCTTTCGTAAAAAGACGTCCATTTCCCGGTCTTCGTCCCGTCAATGTATTGCCCCGTCAGGCGCGGCTGGCCGCTTTCGGACCAGCGGAGCTCGTGCCCATGTTGAAGGCCGCGCGACCACTCCAGGTCGGATTCTAATGTTCCGCTTGGGGAGTAGGTCTTCCACGAGCCTGTTTTCAGGCCGTCCTTGTAGCTTCCTTGGGTTCGGAGCTCTTCGGTGTTTGGGAAGAATTCTTGGAAAGTGCCGTTGCGGGCGGGGCTTTGGACGAAGGGGATGGGCGTTCGGGTGGTCATATTCAGCCTCGTGTTTCTTTCATATTTGGCAGCTCAGGTTCGATGGGTCATCTGAAAGAACCTAAAACTCGCTCTCCAATCGTATGTTCGAATTGGCATTATCCGTTTAGATAAGATCCTATTTTTTGAGATAGTATATTTGGCTTGTTGGATTTGCTGGATGTGTATAAGTGTTTGATTTGTATCGTTTTTGATCTTTGCGCCTGGTTTGGCACGATCGACGCAATATCTAGAATCAGGCAGGTAGCTCAGTGGTAGAGCACGTATAGAGATCCGACCGTCTGGATGTCTTACTTCGCTTTGGACGACGTGGTCGTGGGTTCGAATCCCACCCTGCCTTTTTTTGAATGTTTACGCGGAGGCTGTGATGAAAAAAATCAAACGAGTTCAAATCAAAGACTTGGGTGCTCTCACTTTTGAGGGAGCTGCCGCTTATAGCCTTTTGAAGTCGGATCCTCGCACGCACCTTACCTTTACTTTGGGGTCGGCGCTCATCACGGACGCATATTATCAGTCGGAAGTTGATGAAGTTTTTCGACTTTATGAGGCTTTAAAAGCGGTGGTTGCGGTCGAACCGAAATTTGCGTGGCAATACGCGGCGTGGATGCGTGACCCCAAAAACGGGAAGGGAAACCGAATCCAGGGGTCGTTGGTTCCTGCGATGTTGGATGGCTTGACGCCCGACGCGACTTTTGTGGCCTATTATGTCCAAAAATGTCTTTCGTTTCGGCCTGATGATGTGGTCGCCTTTTTTCAGCATTTTGAACGGCTTGGGTTGGGTGGTCCGTCTGTGGCTGCGCGGCAGGGGGCTGCGCGTGCGCTGACTTCGTTCGATGAATACCAGTTGATGAAGTACGCGAACGCCAAAGCGGAGTGGCGTCTGTGTGACGTGATTGCCATCTTGCGCGATGAGCTCACGGCGCTCGGTGCAGATGGTGAATTGGCGTTGAACGTCGGGGCGTATCTGCATGCGTCGTCGCGTGACCGGAAGGACTTCTTGGTCGGATTGCCGATTACTCGGGCTCGAAAGCTCCTTTGGTCGCAGCCAAAAGGGCACGCGATGTCGGAGGCGTTTGCGTCAGAAGTTCAGGCTGCCCGTGTGACTTGGGAACAGGTTTACGGGCATTTTGGAACGCAGGCCGACGAGAACCGGAAATCGATTCAGCGTAATCATCGGGTTTGGAAAGCCGTGTTGTCGATGCCAGGGTTGATGGGGGATTTGGCGTTCATGCGTAATCTGCGGAACTTCATGGCAGCCGGAATCAAGGCCGATAAATTGCAGGTTTTGGCCAAGGACCGAGGATTTCGGGAAGTCTGGCCACACCAGGTTTTTTCGGCATTTAAAGCGGTTCCTGAAGCTGAACCGGTTTTGGATGTGGTTTTCGAAAAAATCGCTCGAAAATTGCCTTCTGGGCGGCATTTGGGGATTGCCGACGTGTCGGGGTCGATGGCTGTGAAAGTCGGTGGCGCGTTTTCGACGACTCGAGCGATGGATGTGGCGTTAACACTTACGGCGTTGATGTCGCACTCGTCAGGGCTTGGAGCGTCGTTCTGCGACGAATCGATGATGAGCTGGTCGGGCGCTGATGGGAAATACCTGCATATCGCGCGTCGACGAGGAGGTCTTTTGGACTTCATAAAGGCGCCTGAATTGAACCGCGGGTGGGGTGGAACTCAGGTTTTTGGTGCCGTCATGGATTTGATCCTGTGGTTGCAGCAAAACCGGGATGTCAAACCTCCAGACTGTCTGTGGTTTTTTTCGGATATGCAGTTTCATCCTGCCGTTGCCGTGGGCGGGCCTGCCATGAAGCCTGTTGTGGCCATGGCGAAAAAGCTTGGCGTCGGGTTTACGAACGTGCCTCCCTTAGAGGTTGCGCTTCGGATCTACCGCCAGATGTTCGGCGCGGTCGACGTGGTTTTATGGAACCTGGCGGCTTACGCGCCTGTCCCTGTGCCTTCGGACATGGAGGGCGTGTTGCTGGTGTCTGGGTTCGACACGAACACGTTTTCTCAGGTCGAGACGTGGCGGAAACGTCGTGAGCTTGGCGGTGGGAAGATGGCGACCAATCAGAACGTCGTTCTGGAGACTATTCGTCGATACTGAAGGTTCGGTCCGCTGCGCCTCGCAAATTGCTCGGCGCAGCGGACCGGTTTTCGGTTTTCGGTTTTCGGTTTTCGGTTTTCGGTTTTCGGTTTTCGGGTTTCGGTTTTCGGTTTTCGGTTTTCGGTTTTCGGTTTTCGGTTTTCGGTTTTCAGGGGGCGGGTCGCAGGCGTTGTGATTCGGTGCGCGGGCATCCTGCCTGATTGGTCGGGTTTCGGGTTGTCGGGTTTCGGGCAGGCAGGTCACAGCTGTCGGGGGCACTGCAACGTTTCGGTCTTCGCCTTTCGCTTTCAAGAAAGCGACCGGAGCCTCCTTAGTCGTTTATGATGGGTTGGAGCCGATGCAGAGCCTTTAACAAACGATTCATTCAATCCCCCGATATGTGTAGGTGATGCCTGAAGTGGTTTGTTGAATCTCAGCCTTCATTGGCAGTTTGATTGACTCGTCGTTCGACCAGATCTCAACTTCAATTAATTCTGGCGGTTGAATGATGGAGTCGAGCAAGCCTTCGGGGGCTGAACCACAAATCAACAGGTGAGTTGCACCCGAAGTTATGGGAGTCGTTTCTTCCACGAATGGCGAAGAGTGGACTTGTATGGTAGCGGGGCCGAAATCGTCATTTGGGTGCGGCTCGTGATGCGCCTTGAATGCCCATACTTCTCCCCCATTGAGTGCGGGCAAAACCCAAGTTCCATGTTCAAAACGAAGGATTTCTAACCCGTATTTATCCGAAGTCTGAGTGATTTCTCGTGGCAGCACCACGATTACATCCTCCTCAAATTGAAGGTCAAAGGTGATGATCAATGCCGAACACCGCTTCTGGTGAGGTCGAATTCCAAAAAAATCTTCAAAAAAGTCAGTTCTTGTGCCGTAATGAGGGTCGGCATTGGAAGCGCGAAGGACAATAATGGGAGGCTCTTCAGTTATGCTCGAGTCGTCAGTTCCCAGGGTTGGCTGCTCATTTACAATCCACGGAGTTCCGGATTCGGATTCTCGTTCGGGAGATGAGCATCCCATTGCCAAGACGAATATCGACCGCCATAGATATTTCAACATTCTATGCCCTGCGCTTGTTTTCGAAAAATCATGTTCCGCTATTTAGCTTTCACGGTCAAAGACAGGTGGGGGAGGTTAGGTTCTAGGCGTTGTGATTCGGTGCACGGGCTGCCCGCCTTGTTGGTCGGGTTTCGGGTTGTCGGGTTTCGGGAGGCAGGTCGCGGGCGTTGTGATTCGGTGCGCCGGGCTCCAGCCCGGCATTGCGACTTGGGATTCGTGCGGTCAAAGAATCGCATGCGCGGCTGGAGCCACGCGTACCGGTCGCATGCGCGGCTGGAGCCACGCGTATCGGTCGCATGCGCGGCTGGAGCCACGCGTACCGGTCGCATGCGCGGCTGGAGCCACGCGTCCCGGTCGCAGAATCGCACGGCTGGAGCCACGCGTACCGGTCGCATGCGCGGCTGGAGCCACGTATCCCTGACCAACCGAAAACTGATAACTGGCCAACGGCCTATCGAACTACTGCGATTGAGAGGGATAGGCCGCGGAGGTTTGCTTCGGCGGCCATCCCCATTTCGTCTTCGGACGAATCTGGGTTGCCAAAATGGTAGTCCGAGGGATGGATGACGAGCTTGCCCAACTCGATGTTCTTGACCATTTGACCGGCATCGTGGGCAAAACTAGTTTCGATCATTTGAACGCCTAATTTGTTGAAGAATTTTGGGATTTGTGTGTCCCCGTACCAGCCGACGCCTGCACCTTGAGGGTAAACCACGTGAATCACTCCGACGCCAAAATCGTAGGTGTTTTCTTCGGTTTTGCGGGCGGTAAATTCTTTGGCCGCAAACACCTGGAGATCTGTGGTTCCGGCTTGAATCGTTTCGGCTAATAAAATCAACGCGTCTTCCAACGCGTCCCGTTCTGCGGCAGTGCCGTGAAATGGCGCGCGCCCGATGTATTTCGCAACGGTCCAGCCGTGCGTGTCACTTCCTTGTTCAAAATACGATTTGTCTCCCCACACGTGAAAACGCCGCATCGACTCGCCGTCAAAAAGCATCGTTTTGGCATCAGAAGGGATTTCGAGGGCGAGGCCGTTTGCGCCCGTGATTTCAACGCCCTCGACGATTGGGGCTGCTGCTCGTGGTTCGGAATTCCCCTTTGGCGGCTCCCAAGTTCCCCTTTTTAAGAACAGTGACAAATTTACTGGACCTTCGGGGGTCTCAAAAGTCGCCTTAATCACGTGCGAGCGATGCTCCCAAGGGAGTGGGACGGCGGCCGGTGCCGCTAGGTCTCTGATGACTTCTTTGGGGCTCGTGGTTTTCGAGAGGTCCAAGGCAAACAAACGTTTGGCCAGTTCGGCGCCCACCGAGTCAGCCGCGGCCTGCGACGCTGGCGGGTTTTCTTTGAAAGTCTCCAAGGTGATGGGTTCCTTTTTGATTACCGCGGGTTCACCTGTCGGTTTTGCCGTTTCCGGCTGCAGGGTTTTGTTCAGGCGTTCGACCTCGTAGCCGTTGCCTTTGAGCCGCTCGATGATGGCGTCGTAAGTAGCGGCATCCATCCGGGCTGTACGGCTCAGAATCCACAGATAGTCACGGCCGGGATGTCCCACAACGGCGTAGGAGTAGTCGTCGGCGAGGTCGATGATCCAGTAGTCGCCCCAGAACGGACGAAAGAACGAGACTTCCAGTTTGGCATTCGTCTTAGAATCGACGATTCGGGCACGGCCTTCGGCCACGCTTTTTTCTCCGCCTTTTTGGCATTGATTGATGACGTCTAGGAGGCCGTCGTCGCGCAATTTGTAGGTCGCAGTCGTGGCTGTGCAGCCTTCCTGAAAGCTCTGCGGAAAGCTGGCAATTTCGTACCAAGTTCCCAGATATCGGTCGACCTCTACGTGTGCAACCACAGGCAATTCGGGCAGGCCGAGGCGTTCCGTCGAAGAGGTCGAACAGCCCAGGATGAAAAGCAATGTGGGGAGGAAGAATCGAATGGGTTTCATCATGGGTGTGTCGGCGTAAAGGTGTGTCCGAACAGAACGGGTAGCGTTGGGCTTGGATCTGAAAGCGCGGCCTAGTCTTGTGTTTTGTTCTCGGTGTTGAAGACATCTTTGGCGTCTTCGGCCGACTTATCGTCGATAAAGTAGGCGATGGCGGCTTTGCCAAGGGCGAAGGTGGCGGCTCCGGCGACGGCCGAAGATACCACGCTGCCAAATCCGGGAATCAGTTTCACGAGCGCGCGGGCGGCCTCGCGGAAGGCAAACCCAGCACCGACATTCAGACCGATAGCACCCAGGAATTCCATCGCCGTTTTGGTCGACATTTCTCGCCCGGAAATATAGGCGATTCCCGAAATTAACGAGATTTGAAGGGCGGTGATTGGGGCGAGGTCAGCCACAGGGATGGGCGCTGCTGCGACTGCTGCGGTGAGGCCGGAGATAAGCTGGGTCAGGCGTATGGCGATGCGTCGCTGCACGTTTCGAACGCGGGAAAGGCGCGCGAACATGACCTGGGCTTGGTCGGGTAATTCTTGAATTAAATACTCGAGCAGCGCGTTAATTCTCCATCTTTCGTCTGCCCGAAGCGTGCCATCCGCTCGCCAGGACATATAAGAAGAGACGCCCACCACGGCGACAAAATCGTCTTTTAATTCCGGGCGAGCGCGTATTTTTTCTTCGATATGTTTTATCGCTTCTTGGACGCGGGCTTCTTTTTCGCGAATGTCCTCGGCGTCTTCCGCGTCTTCGTCATGGAGCTTGACGTTCTTGGGCTCCATCTCGTCGGCATGGGTGACGATGCCCACGATGGGCATGGGGCCTTTGGCCTTATTGCGTAATTCCACCAATGCGTCGATGTCGCCATCGATGGCGGAGTCGACCTCTTTGGCTTTGACCAAGAACAGAACTGCGTCGGGTGTTTTTTCTTCAAGGGCGCGCAGAATGGACTCGAGCGGGTCTTCGGCGTCGTCTTCTTCGTCAGGTTTGCCACCTTCTTGGAGGCCGCGCGTGTCCAGGATATCGATGCTGCCTAAGTCTCCGGAATAGGCCCACCATTTTCCGCGCCCTGTCTTGGCTTTGACATGCCCAACTTCGGCGACTTTTTGGCCAAATATCGCATTGATCAGCGACGACTTTCCGCTGCCGCGTCGCCCGACGAGGGCAAATCGTGGCGCGCGTTGTTCCAGCAATAAATGTCTCAATTCTTCGAGCTCCTTAATAAGATTATTGGTGCCGGGCAGCGCGGCGAGCAGGGCCTCTAGTTCGGCGACCATCTTTGCGATTTCGTCCAATTGGATTCCCTTGTCTGGTGAATGTCTCAACTTTGAACGAAACGGGGCGGCTGTCAATCTGGCGGGCGGTGTCGCGTTTCAGGTGGTCGCGTTTTGGGCACCGGCTTCGCCGAGTGCTCAAGGTGCAGAATCGCAATGCCATGCGGGAGCCTGGCGGCCCGGTCGCAGAATCGCGGGAGCCTGGCAGACCAGGCGCAACTAAACTTCGCGTCAATCGCAATACGGAATTGGGCGTGATAACTTCCGTTTTTAGCTATCGAGGTCCCATGCGCACGATATCACTTTTATTTGTTCTTTTTTTGGTTGGGTGTGGTGGAGGCGCAGTGCAGGCGCCGGAAACGGCCGAAGCGGCTTTGGCGCCCGAACCGGTTCAGGAACCGGCCGTGATCGCGACGGGGCCTTGGGCTGAGCTTTATGCAAAACATGGAGATAATTTACTGAACGTGGCCAGATCTGAAATGAGTTCTGTCATGTTTAATGTTTCTCGCAACGAGTTGGTGATTGGGTTCGACTACCCGATGCAGCTTGAGGATGACGTGGTGTCTCCGAGCAAGGAGCTTGATTATGTCGCGCTCAGCAAGACGTTGGGGGCGACTCAGGTGGGCGACGTTCCACGTGAATATTTGATGAAGTGCGGCACCAACCACGGTGGGGATTTCGAAGTCGCCGGGGCGAAATATGGGATTTACGTGAGCGGAGGTTGCAATCATGTGCGGATTTTTGATGCGACGCCTGAAGCGGTGAAATTGCTGGTCGGTGAGGAATTTGTTCAATATTTGGAACCATGTCGGGCGGTCGAGTTTGGTGAATATTGCCGCACAGAAACCACGATTCGGTTGAAGGTCAATTCCGAGCCGAAACGAGGGGCGTTCCTTGCGTATTCGCAGGTTCTGACACCAAAGCTTACCGAAGATGGCTGGCTGGAGGCCGCTGTTCCTCCGGAGTCAAAAACTCAAGACATGGACGAATTTGTCTATGGGGCAAACCGCGTGTCCTGCACGTTCGAAATTCCCGAAATATCTCCGATGGAGACCTGTGGTTTGAGCGGCAATCCGTATGCGCCAAGTGAGCAATGCCTTTTTGGAGGCGGGTGTGAATATCACGGGAAATGCACCACAAAAGACGGCGTCTGCGTCGCAACGAATAAAACCTGTAAAGGCACTTATGTCTGCGACCAATTTAAACAATGTGTCGCCAAAAACGGCGAATGCGTGGAGCCCTGATGTTTGACCCCAAAGGACCAACACTCTTGGAGCTCGCCAGACAGGCCTTGTCGTCGACGACGAAAGGCTACGACATGCTGGCTCCGAAATTCGAGCACACGCCGTTCAGGACGCCTGACGCGTTGGTGGCCCCGCTGGTCGATGCCGTGGTTTCGGAGCCCGTCACAGACGTGCTCGATCTGGCGTGCGGAACCGGCGCGATTGCACGCAGAGTGGCGGCAAGGGCGGATGGGCACGTGGTGGGAATCGACGTTTCGACGGGAATGCTGGAGGAGGGCAGAAAGCTTGCGAAAAACGAGGGCGTCGACGTCGATTTTCAGGAGATGGATCTCTTTAAGATGCCCTTCGACGAGGAATTTGACGTGATTGCGACGTCGGGCGCGTTTGGTCATATCCTGCAGCACGACCAGAAGAAATTCATCGATCTCGTGTGGAAGTCTTTGCGTCCCGGTGGTCGTTTTATTTTCATCACGGGGCCGATGCCCACTATTTCCGACCCGGCCTATTGGGTTGCGCGTGGGTTCAATGCCGCGATGCACGTTCGCAACGCGCTGATCGACCCGCCGTTTATCATGTTTTATTTGACGTTTTCTTTGGAACGAGCCTCGGCGCTATTATGGGAGCGCGGCTTCGAAATTCGCACCGACGAGCCTTATCGGGGCACTCCTTATGCGAGAGGCCGCCTGGTCATCGCTCGAAAGCCAGAGGTTAAGCCGTAAGGCGGCGGATTTCGTCGGCGAGTCGGTTGTCGTCTAGAAGTCCAAGCAGGCGGTGGCCGCCAGCGTCTACTGATTTTAACTCGATATTTGTTTTTGCCGCCATCAGTTCGGAGTCGGCGAAAGGAACGACGTCATCTGACGGGTCGTGGAAAATCACCACTGGGATGTCCTGGCATTTTTCATTTAGGGTCTGAATCGTGGCCTCGAAATCATCGCGCATCGTTCGACGGCTGACTGAGCCAGCCGCGGGCGCGAGCAAGATGGTTGGTCCGTGCCAGGCGCCATCGGCCAGGAGCTTGACGGCAACGGCGCCACCCCAGCTTGAGCCCACAACCACATCGGGTTTGGCAGCACGAACGGCGTCGGCCTGAATGGCAACACAGGCGTCAAAGCTATTGCGCATGGCCTGGGCTGCCATTTCCTTAGCCCTCAATTTCACCCAAAGACGGGACATCAAAATAGCGCAGAGGGCAAACCACAGAGAATTGCTCGTCGTCGCCCAACCCTCCATCACCGAAACAGCCAGAAATCCGATGATAAGTGCCAAAACCAGCCAGGGTTCTTTGAGCCGTAGGAGGTTTCGAATCACGGAGTTTCGGCGTTTTAGATCCATGATCGACATGAACATGTCTTCGGCGACCACTTCAAACCCTTGCTCGCGCAATTTGATGACTTTGGTGCCTTTGGGGCTGCCTTCCAAGCCGTGAATAAAGAGGATGCGTTTTTTCATGATGCCCATTAAGGTCGCGTTTCGGCATTTGAAGTATCATAAAACGCAGGGGTAACCGATGCATAAGTGGCTTTTATCTGAACCCGATGAAGACGACCTTATTCGGCATGCGGAGCGATGCGACCCAGAGCTCCTCACTCGCCGCTGCCATGAAATCGTGCCCGTGATTGGTTTTGTGGGTGGCCGAGTGGTGGAAACCGGGCTTTGGGGCGCGACGGGCGAGATACCCCTGCTGGAGGGGCCGATGAATCAGAACGCGATTCAATTGGCTTCGAACCATTACTTGCTGGCCGACTGGATTGCCGCCATCGGGGTGTTGTCGGTGCTTCCAGGGGTGACCGCCATTGGGTTTCATGACCCGGACCAAAGCGCTCCGATGCAGGTTTGGACGGTCAGTGGCTCGATTGAACATCTGGCCGCTGGAACGGGCACGATTACGACAACGTGGAGGCCCGAGCGCGACGAGATCACCCGAATTCGTCGCGATATCGTTGCGACAGGGCAGGCGACGTTTCAGACGATAATGGATGTCTATCAAGACGCGCGGGTGGTCTCGAGGGTCTCGTTGACCCAGATGGTGCTCGTGACCAATCCACGCGCGGTCGGTCAGCCCACAAACATGATTCAGGCCCATGCGCATAAGGTGTCGGCGCTGTTGATTGCTGGCTTGAGAAAGGACGAGTTATCGCAAGAGGTCGCTGGCCAACAGGGCCGCGCCCTTGCCGAACGAATGAGCAAGGCGATGCCTCAATTGCCGACGATGGTCCGTGCCAGGACGACGCATCTGGACGATTTGATTTCGGAGCCGGGTCGATTCAGCCAGCTCCTGGTGGTCGGGATAGGCTTAGATACTCGCCCGCTAAGGTTGGACACGCAGGCGACTTGGTTCGGAGTGGATTTGGAGCCAGGAATTAAAAATCGCGTGCGCCATTTTAAGGAAGTTGAAAAACGGACGGGTAAGGCAGACCCAACGCGTTTGGTTGCTGCAGATGTTCGAGACGTTGGCTGGCTGGACAAGATCTGTGACTCGGGCTTTGACCCGAAATTACCAACTCTGGTCGTCGTGGAGGGGCTCTCGATGTACCTGACGGCCGAGGAGCTTGAGGGCCTCTCCAAGCGGCTCGCGATCGCGGTCGAGTCGCCTGAATCTAGACTCTGGGTGGACCACGTCACCAGAGCGACCCTTGAAACCAGGGTGCCTGAGGCACGGGATTTCTTGTCGACGATGGCGAGGATGGGCGAGCCGTTTATCTTGGGGTTTGAGAGCCTTGACGAGATTTCATCGGGTGTTTGGCGAACCGAAGCCATGGCAAACTCAGCCGAGGTAAGTGGAATCCAAGACTCGTTGCTCGACGGTTATCGTTTTAGCGTGATGAGTCGAGCGCGTTGAAGTCTGATAGGGTGCGGCCGAATCCGGGATTTTGGAGAATAGAATGCGTTTATTGATTTTTTTGTTGGCTGCGAGTGCTCTGGGATTTGCGGGTTGTTCCGATGACACCGCGTCTGAACCGACGACCGTGACCTGTCAGGTTCAAGAGCAACTCGTCGATGGCGTTTGCAAGACGTGTCCGTTGGGTTCGATCAACGGCGCGGGCGACGACCCCAGCGATGGAAATACAGCCTGTGTTCCCGTCTACTGCATTTCGAATAGTCGTGTGGAATCAAACGAATGTGTCCCATGTGCGAGTGGCATGACAAACGAAGCTGGGGACGCCGCCAGTGGCGCAGACACTCAGTGCGAGTCTTCGTTATGTGCTGCGGACGAGTTTGTGCGCGATCACGCTTGTGTGGCCTGCGGAAATGGCGGTCGTAATCTTCCCGGAGACGACGCCAATGGCGCAGATACCACTTGCGACGGCGAACTTTGTCCGTCGAATCAATTTGTGGTCTCGAATCTTTGTTTGCCCTGTCCCGACGGCACCATAAACGAGCAAGGTGATGACGCGCTGGGAG
>Ga0100393_10004090_pt1 | contig 13545 bp, 10 predicted proteins | sample CryGeymeta201517_FD_81546 | JGI IMG/M metagenome (GOLD analysis project Ga0100393, IMG submission 81546) | Groundwater microbial communities from Crystal Geyser aquifers in Utah, USA - Crystal Geyser metaG 2015-17 | ecosystem: Environmental > Aquatic > Deep subsurface > Groundwater | place... | reverse complement strand
TATTACAATTGACAAAGAAGTTTATCAAGAATATATAACTAACAATGCGTATGACAAATATCCTGTACTAGGCATTTCATGGGAAGATGCTATGAATTATTGTGCATGGAAAACCTTACAAGACAATAAAAAAGGAAAAATAGAATTTGTGTACCGCTTACCTAAAGAATCAGAATGGTTAGCTGCATTAAATTATTTCAAATTAAAAAATAGTAACCATGATTTAGACCAAAAATATTCAGATTGGTTATTGAATGCTTTTGATGAATCAGTTTACAATTTTAGGTTTAATTCAAAATTTGATTATTCATATTTTCACAAAAAAGAAGACCCACCAGTTCTAAAACGAAAAAAAGTTATAGGAGAATCCTATTTATATAACATACTCTTTTTCAAATATGGCTATTCGTATATTGGATATCAACAAATTGCCTTTCGCATAGTAAAAACCAAAGTAGATGAATCAATTTTAGAATATTGGGGGATTGATAAATGATAAAAGCATTTTCCATATCAATTTTTCTTCAAATTATTACACTGACTCTAAGTGGTCAAAATCAAGAAAGAATTTATGAAGATAACAACAAAAAAATTATTTACCATTTAACACAAGGTAGAATTAATGGTAATTACATTTCCTATTATAAAAATGGTAATAAAAAGGCAGAAGGAAACTTTGAAAATAATTTAAGAATTGGCAAATGGACGGTGTGGGATACTTTGGGAAATATAAGAATGGAGAGAGTGTATTCAGATCCATTTACGTTCGAGAGAATTGTTCCAAAAGTTCCAGACGACAAACCAATTCAGTTGCTAAACATACCTCGTTATAAAATAAAATATAATAAGAATGGGTATATTACTTATGCTTATATAAAAGAAAGTGATGTACATTATCTTAGACGAATTTGGAGATACATCTCTCCAAAAGAAAACCCTATTTTGTTTGAAAAAAACCTCTTATTCAGGCTGCTAAATAAACATGTTTTAGACTCAACTATCAAAGCGTATTCTACAAAAGATGATGAATTCAGGGAACCATTTATGCCAAAAATAGACACTACAACAGCAAAAGTAATAGGCTTTAAAATAAAAGAAGATTTCTTTTTTGATATGAATAGAATTATTTCAGACACAAGAATTATGGGAATTTGCCCAGTTATAATTAACAAAGAAACAAAAGACACTATCGATGCTTATTGGGTTTATCACCCCCAAGCCAGAGAACATTTAGCACAAATAAATATTGAAAGTGATAGCATTCCTGAAAAAATAAAAACTTTAGACGACTTATTTTTTTATCGCTATTTTTACGGAAGAATTATTAAACAATCAACTATTTATGACCGTTATTTAAAAGATTATTTAACAGGAGAGAAATTACTAAAAGAAGCTGAAAGAATAGAATTATATTTAATTGAACAAGAACACAATATTTGGATAAACTTAACAAAATCAATATTTATTAACCAACAACACTAAACTCATAAACTTTTAACCTTTTAAACTAACATTAAACTTTAAACATATAAGCATGAAAGCAGTAATAAAAACAGAAAAAGGAGATATGACCGTAGAATTTTACGAAAAAGATGCTCCTAAAACAGTAGCAAATTTCACAACCTTAGCAAAAAAAGGTTTTTATGATGGATTAACTTTCCACAGAGTACTTCCTGATTTTGTAATTCAAGGTGGATGCCCTGATGGAACAGGTGCTGGTGGTCCAGGATATGCTATCGATTGTGAATTAGATGGAGAAAACCAATACCACGACAGAGGTGTTTTATCTATGGCTCATGCCGGAAGAAACACAGGAGGTTCTCAATTTTTTATTTGCCACAGTAGAAACAATACTGCTCACCTAGACAGAAACCACACTTGTTTTGGTAAAGTGGTAGAAGGTGTTGACATCATTGATGATATCAGACAAGGTGATAAAATTTTGAAAATTGAGATTTTGTAAGTTAATTTTTTTTTATGCTTAAAGATTCAGGCAAATGGAAAAATTAATAAAACCAGCATATTTCAAAATATGGAAATCTATGTTAGATGTAGATATTCAAAAGGAGTTTTCCGCTATTGAAAAAACAAAATTAGAAACGCATAGCTTTACGTTTTACACCTCTGTTTCGGTAATGTCGTCATCAAAAATAGAAGGCGAACAAATGGAAATAGACAGTTACGTAAAACACAAAATGCTGAATGTAGAATATTTATCGGAATTAACTGAAAAACCGAACGATTTATACAATGCTTATCTGTTTGCAAAAGAAAACAAACTTAACCAAAACAATTTTTCACATGCACATCAGCTAATTGCTGCTCACTTGTTGCCCAAAAACCAAAGAGGAGCTATCCGAAAAACGGAAATGCTGGTTATGGAACATAAAACGGGCAGAATACAATATGAAGCAGCCCCATTAAGTATTGTAAAAGACAGTTATTCTGAATTGTGGGGTGAAATTGAAAACCTGTTAAAACAAAAACTCACAATTGAAGAAGTTTTTTATTATGCCTCATTTATTCATTTGGCTTTTGTAAATATTCATCCGTTTGGAGATGGTAACGGAAGAATTTCACGCTTGCTTGAAAAATGGTTTTTAGTAGAAAAATTAGGCGAAAGAGCATGGTACATACCATCAGAAAAATACTATTACAAGAATGTAACCAATTATTATAAAAACTTAGCAAGATTGGGTTTGTTTTATGAAGCATTAGATTATGACAAATCAGTATCCTTTTTACTTATGCTTCCTCAATCATTAAATTTTGAAAAATAAACAATGAAAATAAAAAAATAGTTATACGATGCACAAAACACAAACACAAACACTAGTTGAAATGCTTGAATTGTCGAGAGAGTTAACCAAATTTTACCTTTCGCACTTAAAAGGAAAAGACGAACATAAAATTTTTGAAATTGATGGCAAACAATTTAATAGTATTAGTTGGTTGATTGCTCACATTACTGTTTCAGAAAATTGGTTACTATTGGTTTGCACTGGTGGCGAAAAAGTTGCCATTCCTTGGGCTAGACAATATGGATTAGGAAGTGAGCCACCTAAAAAGGAAGATGCTCCTTCGTTTGAAGAAATTTTGAAATACTTTAAAGAAGTACACCAAAAAGCAATAAACTACGTTAGTAAATTAACGGATGAAGATTTGGCAAAACCAACTGCCAACGGAACAAATTTTGGAGGAGAAGATAGTGTTGGAGCAATTATAAAACACGCTATCCGACACGAATGTGTACACGCTGGTCATTTGAGTTGGTTATGCAAATTGTTCGATGTGAAAACTATATAAAAAGGTGTAGGGGTTAGTAGTTAGGCGTTAGTTTGATGTTCAATCCCTAACTACTAATCCCTAACTACTAATCCCTAAAAATCTTATGAAACAACTCTCTTTCTTACTTTCATTTTTTATTGTTACGTCCCTATTTGCACAAGAAAAATACCAAGGCTTGCTTTGGGAAATATCGGGAAATGGGTTAGAAAAAAACTCCTACATCTATGGGAATATGCATGTGAGTGGAAGAATTGCCTTTCATTTGGGAGAAGAGTTTTTTGATGCCATTAAAAGTGTTGATGCCATTGCATTAGAATCGAACCCAATTATGTGGTTGGATGAAATTTTAGGCTCGGAATATGCCAATAATTATTTGGGTAACTATGCTATTGACAACCAACCATACAAAGGATTTTATCAAGATGCTTTTAAATTAAAAAAAATAGATAATCAAGCACTTGCTTATGAAATTTCTTCCGATCATTATTTAGCAAACTGGTTGCTTTATAGAGAAAACAAAGCCAATTCCGATTTTGAAGAAGAAACCTTTTTGGATATGTTTATTTATCAAGCGGCAAGCAAAAACAATAAACCTATTTATAGTTTAGAATATTTTGAAAAAACAGATAAATTGACACGGCTAGCTTATCTTCCAGATATGGAAGACAAAGAAATGCCTGATTGGTTAAAAAAAATGACGAAAGAAAAATCAGAGTATGATTTAATTTCAGATGCCTACCGAGCCCAAGATTTAGACATGATAGATTCTTTACAATCAGCTCTTTCAACCTATAACAACATAAAATATATGCTCTATGAAAGAAATATTATTATGGCATTAAATATTGACTCTATAATAAAAACGAACACCAGTTTATTTATAGGAATTGGAGCAGCTCATTTACCCAAAGACAAAGGCGTTATTAATTTATTAAGACAAAAAGGATATACCGTAAAAGCCCTGCCTGTTACCATCTCAAAAAAATCGAAAGACGAAATCGAAAATTTTCATAAAAAGAAAAAACAATTGCCCTATCTCAATGAATTTGAAACTGAGTTTTTCTCTTTAAAAGTACCAGGAAAAATGTACGAGACACCTTCATTAAATCATCAACGCTTGTTTTTTTCGCCTGAACTCACAAATGGTTCTTTTTTCATGGTTAACCAAATTAGCACCTATACTTATTTTAACCAAACAAATTCAGCAAATTATGAAGTAAAGATAGACAGTCTTTTATTTGAAAACATTCCTGGGAAAATCATTTCAAAAACACCAATAACTAAAGATGGTTTTAAAGGAATTGATGTGCTGAATAAAACAAAGTCAGGTAATTATCAACGCTATCAATTTGTTTTCACCCCACTAAATATCTTTATTTTTAAAATGGGCGGAAAAGATAATTTTGTTGAAATTGAAGGAAATCAATTTTTTAACACCATAAAAATGAAACCCATAACTAAAGACTGGAAAAAAATTCAGCCTTTAAAAACAGATTTTGAAGTGGAGGTGCCTAATTATTATAACATTAAAAATAACACAAAAATAGCATCTCTTTATGGACATACTGAAATAGAGGCTTATGATGATGATGATAAAAATTATTACTTTTTGAAAAAAGCTTCTTTGTTTGATACTAAATTTATTGAGCAAGACAGTTTTGAGTTACACAGAATTGCAGATATGTTTTTGACAGAGTTGAAAATTGACTCATCAATTAAAGAAATGGATTTAATCAATGGGTATCCTTCTCTTTTAGCTTACTGTCCTTCAAAAGACAGCACTTCCTTCATCTCTTTAAAAATAATTATAAAAGGTGCATATTATTACTTGTTGGCAAACGTATCTCCTACATACAAAAAATCTAACCCATTCTTTGAATCATTTACATTTACAGATTTTTCATACACTTTTGATTTTAAAGAAAAGATAGATTCTAATATGCAATTCAAGGTAAATTCAAACTACATATCTCCTGGTGATTTCGAACAATTATTTGAAATTGAAAATGCAAAAAAGAAAGCAAAAAAAGAGACTAAGGATACTGATTTTGAATACAAATATAAAACTGAAAATTATTATTCAGAAAATTTTGAACGTATTGCTGTTGAATTTATTAAAGAACATCATTACAAACAATATTTAAGCTTAGATTCCTTGTGGAACAAAGAAATTAATTACATAAAAAAAGAAAATAAATTAATTGTTTTAGACAAAAAATATACACAAAAAGACAACATACATTATTTAGATGTTATTTTTGGCGACACCAACAGTATAAGAACCATTAAAACACGAATAATTCTTAAACACGGAGCGGTTTACGTGTTAAAAACCACCTCAGATTCTTTAAGTAAACCGAGTAAGTTTATAGAAACCTTTTTCAAAACATTTACACCTTCAGATTCTCTCATTGGAAACGCTGTATTAGCCAGCAAATCTAACTTGTTTTTTGAAGCCTTGAATGGAACAGATAGCCTTGAAAAAGAGCGAGCGTTAAAATCGGTGAAAAAGAAAATTATTTTTTCTGAAAAAGATGTTGATAGAATTATAGCTATTATAAAGGATTATCCGTTTCCAGAAAATCATATTGAATCTAAAAAGCAGTTAATTATAGATTTAGGAGAATTAAATAGTCCAAAAATAATTCCTTTTTTAGAACAACTTTATCCAGTTGTTGAAGACACGGCTATGTATCAATTAGCTATTTTAGAAGCACTTATTAAACAAAAAAACAAAAGTGCCTTAGTAAAATTTACAAAATTACTCGATTATGACATTCCATTAGGAAGTAAAGGAGATGACATCAATTCCTTATTTTACTCATTTAGAGACAGTTTAGTATTAGCTGAGGTTGTTTACCCACAACTACTAAACTTTACTTTTGTTTCTGATTACAAAAAACCTATATATAACTTATTAGCTCAATTGGTTGATAGCAATTACATCAAACCAAAAAAATACACCAAATATTATAAACAAATTCTGAGAGAAGCAAAAATTGAATTAAAAAGCCAAATAAGCTACGAACAAGCTCAAAGAGCTAAACAAAAGGATAAAACTTCTTACTATTACTCAAGTTACAGAAATGAAGGCAATCAAACTTTAGTAACCTATTCCAAATTATTAATTCCATTTTACACAAAAAAAGAAGTTAAAGCCTATTTTGATAAATTAAGAACAGTTCAGGATTACCAATTACTTACAGACATAAATTGTAAATTAGTATCAAACGATATTGGAGTAACCAAAGAAGTATGGAACTATTTGGCTGATGATGTAATTAATTATGCCTACCTCTATCAAGAACTTGAAAGGATAAAAAGATTAGATTTATTTCCAAAAAAAGAAAATATGCAGCTTGAAATAGCCAAATCAATCTTATATCAAAAAAGTTTTAATTTTAATGAAGATAGCTTGGAATTTATCTCAACAAAAGTGGTAACCGTGCAAAACGAAACAGGTAATGTTTATTTCTTTAAAAGCAAAAAACCTAAAGACGACAATTGGAAACTTGATTATACTGGACTCCAACCATTAAGTGAAATCGAAGTTAAAATTGAAGATGTTGTAACCAAAAAAGGAGAGAAAATCTTAAAAGATAAAAATATGGAAGAACTAATTAATGAAAAAATTAAATCCATAGAAATAATAGGCCACAAAAGAGCTAGAGAAGAAGATGACGGTAGCAGTTATTTTGATTTCTTTTAAAATTATTATCCTTTGTTACGTTTTTATTTCTAATAATTGTTGTCATTTAAAAAAAAGTATTAAATTTGCGTCCCCTTAAAAAAACATTCGACTTAAAAATAAAGAAATGAAAAAAGAAATACATCCAGAAAATTACAGATTAGTTGTTTTTAAAGACATGTCAAATGAATATTCTTTCATTTGCAAATCTACAGCAAACACAAGCGAAACAATTAAATGGGAAGATGGAAATGAATATCCAGTTGTTAAATTAGAGATTTCACACAAATCACACCCCTTTTACACTGGCAAAAACCAAGTGGTAGATACAGCTGGTAGAATTGATAAATTCAAAACTAGATACGGAAAACATACAAAATAATACATTCCTCGATTTGAAACATAAAAATCCTTCTGTTTACTCAGGAGGATTTTTTATTTTTGTACTTTAGTGATTTATAAGTTTAATGTCTAACACCATAGAAATGAATCTCGTATTTTTTGAAGAAAACAGAAAAGCATTTTTGCCATTAGTTTTTACCAAACCATTAGCAAAAATCAGAATAGGAATACTCACTATAGAAGAAAAATGGGTCTCCTTTTTTAATCAAAAAAAAACGACACTATCCTATCTTACTGAAGATTATTTATCCAAAAAATATCCCCTAACTACCCAAAAAGAAAATCTATTTATCAACGCTCAATTTTTGCCTACTAAAGAGCTCATTGCTTTTATTCAAGCTGAAATTAATCTGAATGAAGCATTCGTAGTGGATGGAGTAATAGTTGTTGCCAAATGCGATATAGCTACTTTCAATGCAGGTAATTTTGAAACGATTGTTGATATTTCTGATTTTAAATTAACTGAAATAACCCATTGTACAGATATTTTCACAAAAAACCACCTTGCCATTCAACAAGATTTTGAGTTACTTACTTATGGAAGAACGTCAGAAAAAATAAGTGAAACAAACACAATAATTGGCACAGCTATTTTCATAGAAAAAGGAGCAAAAGTAGAAGCTACAGTTTTGAATGCAACAGATGGTCCTATTTACATAGGTATAGATGCTGAAATAATGGAAGGAAGCCTCATTAGAGGTCCATTTGCATTGTGTGAACACGCTACTGTGAAAATGGGGGCAAAAATTTATGGAGCTACCACCATTGGTCCACATTCAAAAGTAGGTGGAGAAGTTACAAACAGTGTAATTCAAGGCTATTCTAACAAAGGACATGATGGGTTTTTAGGAAATTCTGTTATTGGTGAATGGTGCAACTTAGGAGCTGACACCAATAATTCCAACCTAAAAAACAACTATGGGGAAGTAACTCTTTGGAGCTATCAAACCAATAAATTAGAGCCAACTGGATTGCAATTTTGCGGATTAATTATGGGCGACCATTCTAAATGCGGTATAAACACCATGTTCAATACAGGTACAGTTGTGGGAGTTTCTGCAAATATTTTTGGAGGCGGATTTCAACAAAAATTCATTCCTTCTTTTTTGTGGGGTGAAAGTGCAACTTTTCAATTAGAAAAAGCTTTTGGTGTTGCTGAGAAAGTAATGGAAAGAAGAAAAATTACGCTTTCAGAAGTTGATAAAGACATATTAACTGCCATATTTGAGCAAACAAAAGTATTAAGAAAATAATTCCGCCAAAATTTCCGATTTTAACGATTGGCACAACCATTGACATTTTAGCTTTTTTGAAAAGTAACCCATTATAATATATTTAACTTTCACAAATACTATGAACGATAATTTCAACTTTGAAAATTTAGCTATTTCCAACATAATTGACGATGACACCGAGTTTCTTCCTTTATTATCAAATGACGATGAAGAACAAATTAACGCTGAAGAAACACCAAAAGAACTTCCTCTTTTGCCACTTAGAAACACTGTTTTATTTCCAGGAGTAATTATTCCAATTACAGTGGGAAGAGATAAATCCATTAAATTAATTAAAGAAGCCTACAATGGTAACAAAACATTAGGAGTTGTTGCTCAAAAAGATGATTCTATTGAAGATCCAGCTCCAAAAGATTTGAATAAAATAGGAACTATTGCTTTTATCCTTAAAATGCTTCGTATGCCCGATGGGAATACTACTGTGATTATTCAGGGGAAAAAACGATTTAAAATTGATGAATTTACTCAAACAGCACCCTATATAAAAGCGAAAGTAACTGAATTCAATCAAATAGAAAAACCAAGTGGAAAAAGCTTTAATGCACTTGTTTCCTCCATAAAAGATTTAGCTTCGCAAATTATACAACAATCACCAAACATACCTACAGAAGCTACTTTTGCAATAAAAAACATTGAAAGTCCTACGTTTTTAATCAACTTTATAGCATCAAATATGAATGCAGGAGTGAAAGAAAAACAAACATTGTTAGAAATTCCTGAATTACAAGAACGGGCTACTTTATTGCTTCAACACCTTACCAAAGAGTTGCAATTATTAGAATTAAAAAATGATATTCAATCAAAAGTAAGAACCGACCTAGACAAGCAACAACGCGAATATTTCTTGAATCAGCAAATCAAACAAATTCAAGAAGAGCTTGGTGGAGATCCTCAACAATTAGAAATTTTAGAATTTAAAAAGAAAGCAAAAACAAAAAAATGGAGCAAAGCAGTTAAAGAACGCTTTGAAAAAGAACTCTCAAAACTAGAACGACTAAATCCGCAAGCTGCTGAATACTCTGTTCAATCGAATTATATAGAAACATTATTGGAACTTCCTTGGCAAAACTATTCCAAAGATAATTTTGATTTAAAACGAGCACAACGCATTTTAGATAAAGACCATTTTGGATTAGACAAAGTAAAAGAGAGGATAATTGAACATTTGGCTGTTTTAAAACTAAAAGGTGATTTAAAATCTCCTATTTTATGTTTGTATGGTCCTCCTGGTGTTGGAAAAACTTCGCTTGGAAAATCTGTTGCTGAAGCACTAGGTAGAAAATATGTACGTATGTCGTTAGGTGGAATTAGAGATGAAGCAGAAATACGAGGACATCGAAAAACCTATATTGGAGCAATGCCTGGAAGAATTATTCAAAACTTAAAAAAAGCAAACTCTTCTAATCCCGTTTTTGTGTTAGACGAAATTGATAAAGTTGGAATGAGTCATCAAGGCGACCCATCATCAGCACTTTTAGAAGTATTAGACCCAGAACAAAATGAAAATTTTTATGATAATTTTTTAGAATTAGACTACGATTTATCTAAAATATTATTCATTGCTACCGCCAACTCACTTTCTTCTATTCAACCCGCTTTACGTGATAGAATGGAGATTATTGAAATTAATGGCTACACCGTGGAAGAAAAAATTGAAATTGCCAATAAGCACCTTATTCCTAAGCTACTTACAAATCATGGTTTGACAAAAAAACACCTTTCATTGCCAAAAAATGTTATTGAAAAAGTAATTACAGAATACACTAGAGAATCTGGCGTTAGGAATTTAGAAAAAAAATTAGCCAAAATCGTGCGTCAAAAAGCCAAAGAAGTTGCCATGGTGGAAAAAAGTAACCCAAAGGTAATTGAAGCAGATTTACTGAAAATTTTAGGTCCTGGACATTCAAAAGATAAATATCAAGGAAATGATGTTGCTGGAGTTGTTACCGGACTAGCTTGGACATCGGTTGGTGGAGATATTTTATTTATCGAAACCAGTTTGAGCAAAGGAAAAGGCAAATTGACCCTAACAGGAAATTTAGGCGAAGTAATGAAAGAATCTGCTATAATTGCTTTAGCTTATTTAAAAGCACACGCAGAAATTTTAGAATTAAAAACTGAGGTTTTTGAAAAATGGGACATACATATTCATGTGCCTGAGGGAGCCACTCCAAAAGACGGACCATCAGCTGGAATAACTATGTTAACAGCCATCGCATCGGCATTTACACAACGCAAAGTAAAAGCGAATTTAGCCATGACTGGCGAAATTACGTTAAGAGGAAGAGTGTTACCTGTTGGTGGAATTAAAGAAAAGATTTTAGCCGCAAAAAGAGCGGACATCAAAGAAATTATACTTTCGGAAGACAACAGAAAAGACATAGCTGAAATTAAAGAAGACTACATCAAAGGAGTGAAATTTCATTATGTAAAAAATATGATTGAAGTGATTGAAATGGCATTAATGAAGCAAAAAGTGAAAAACTCAATTGTTATTGTGGAGCAAAAAGAAATAGTTGGGAAGTTATAGAGATTATTTTGCTATGTTACTACTCAGGTGCTAAATTTGCCACAGATTAAATTTGAATAGTTTTAATAGATTTTCACTAATAAAACAACCTTTGGTTGTTTAACACAGAATCTATCGGGGACGTAATTATTATTTACTTGTTGTTTTAATCTGTGAATCTGTAGCTTATATTTGTATTCTTGAGCTTTATACCTGCTGAGTAGTAACTTCGCTATAATTTCCTTACTACTTATTAACATTGTTGATAATTATTGTTTTTTTTACCTGCTTTAGCATTATTAAAAAATTATTTTTGTTCATTAATTAAAAACTAACAATAAATACAAACAGATGAAATTTATAGTATCAAGTTCTGCACTACTAAAAAAGCTACAACAAATTAGTGGTGTATTAAACACCAACAATACACTGCCTATTTTAGATAACTTTTTGTTTGAAATTTCAGAAAGTGAGCTTACCGTCACAGCCTCTGATTTAGAAACTACTATTTCTACAAAAACAGCAGTAGAATCAAAAGAAGATGGGATGATAGCAATACCTGCAAAACTATTATTAGATACGTTAAAAACATTTCCAAACCAGCCGTTAACTTTTTCTATTAACAATGCCGATTTTGGTATTGAGATATCTTCCGACCAAGGAAAATACAAATTGAGTGGTTTAAATGGAGATGAATTTCCGAAAGTGCCGCAAATTAATGACCCATCTTCTATTACCATTGCAGCAAGTATAATTGAAAATGCTATTTCCAAAACATTATTTGCAACTGGAAATGACGAATTACGTCCTGTAATGTCAGGTGTTTTCTTTGAATTAAACAATGATGATGTTACTTTTGTTGCAACTGATGCACACAAATTAGTGAAATATAGAAGAACAGATTTAAAAGCAAAAACAGGTTCATCCTTTATTTTTCCAAAAAAACCATTAACACTTTTAAAAAATATTTTAAGCAATGTAAACGAAGATGTTGTTATAAACTACAATGAAACCAATGCAACATTTGAATTTGACACCACAAAATTAATATCACGTTTAATTGATGGGAAATACCCGAATTACAATGCAGTAATTCCCACAGAAAATCCAAATGTATTAACTGTTACTAGAACTTCATTTTTAAACTCACTGAAAAGAGTTGCTATTTTCTCTAACAAAACCACACATCAAATAAAATTAAAAATAACAGGAAGCGAATTAAACATTTCAGCAGAAGACCTTGATTTTTCTAATGAAGCAAACGAAAGATTAACTTGCCAATATGAAGGCGAAGATATGGAAATTGGTTTTAATGCTGCTTTTCTAATCGAAATGCTTACAAATCTAACATCTGAAAATGTTAGTATTGCAATGTCTGCTCCAAACAGAGCTGGCATTCTTACTCCTGTAGAAAAGGATGATGACAACGAAGAAGTGTTGATGTTGGTGATGCCTGTAATGTTGAATAATTAGAGTCTGTTTATAACGTCCGATTTCTTCGTTATTCTTATTTCAAAAATCAATCATTTACGCCAGTAAACTCTTGATTTTTAAAACTGCGAAAGCCTCGAACTCGAACATTATAATTCAGCCTCTTGACTTTATAAATTAAGAGATTAGGAATGTCAGTTCGAGTAGGCAATATGAAGCGATAGCGAAATATTGATGTATCGAGAACACACATAAATATTCAGATAAAAAATCCATAAACTTTTATGAACTTTAGTTTTCTCCGACAACTTTGTAAAATTCACGCTCCTTCAGGAAGTGAAGAAGCCATGTCTCAGTTTTTGTTGAAATACATCAAAAAAGAACAAAAGAATTGGAAAGTTCAACCTAAAATCCTTATTGGTGAAGATTTTCAAGATTGCATCCTATTAATTTTTGGAGAACCAAAGACAGCCATTTTTGCTCACATGGATTCTGTTGGTTATACCGTTGGCTACAACAATAACCTTATTAAAATTGGTGGACCATCTGCTAAAAAAGGAGCAACATTAGTGGGTGAAGATAGTCAAGGAAAAATAGTGTGTGAATTAGATGCACAAGAAGATGAACATCAATTTTTAACTTACTCAGCCAAATACAAACGCATTCTTGATAGAGGAACTACGCTTACTTATCAACCTAATTTTAGAAACGACAACAACTATGTTCAGTGTTGTTATATGGATAATCGTTTAGGCATTTGGAGTGCTTTAGAAGTTGCCAAAACATTAGAAAATGGTGCAATAGTCTTTTCCGCTTGGGAAGAACATGGAGGTGGCAGTGTGGGTTATTTAGCTAAATTTTTATACGAAGGTTTTGGTGTGAAACAAGCCCTAATTTCAGACATTACATGGGTAACAGAAGGCGTTAAGCAC
>Ga0100393_10004088_pt1 | contig 13548 bp, 14 predicted proteins | sample CryGeymeta201517_FD_81546 | JGI IMG/M metagenome (GOLD analysis project Ga0100393, IMG submission 81546) | Groundwater microbial communities from Crystal Geyser aquifers in Utah, USA - Crystal Geyser metaG 2015-17 | ecosystem: Environmental > Aquatic > Deep subsurface > Groundwater | place... | reverse complement strand
GCAGGGGTTGCGATTCCAGACATTAACATTTGCATCACATCACGCATCTGTTGCGTGGTTAAATCTTCACCCTTTAATAATTGTTCAAGTGCATCTCTTAATTGCATGGCAAGTCCTAACAGTTGCTTATTGCGCGTCTTTTTGCGCTAAAAAATTTTTTAACATGGCGTGGCCTTGTTCGGTCAAAATGGATTCTGGATGAAATTGCACTCCTTCAATCGCCAAGGTTTTATGCCGAACACCCATAATTTCGTCTCTATCCCCATTAGGCAATTGCGTCCAAGCGGTAACTTCCAAACAGTCCGGCAAGCTTTGTTGCTCAATAACCAGTGAATGATATCGCGTCGTCTCCACCGGATTTGGCAACCCTTGAAACACCCCAAGGTTATGATGATAAACGGGCGAGGTTTTACCATGCATGACCTGTTTCGCGCGGACAATCCGCCCACCAAACGCTTGGCCAATACTTTGGTGCCCCAAACAAACACCTAAAATGGGTATCTTACCCGCAAAATGTTGAATGGCCGCAATCGAAATACCTGCTTCACTTGGGGTGCAAGGACCCGGAGAGATCACCAAATAATCAGGTGCAAGAGTTTCAATACTTTCAATATCAATCTGATCATTGCGGTGGACGTGTACATCTTGCCCTAATTCACCAAAATACTGCACTAGGTTATAGGTAAAAGAATCGTAATTATCAATCATTAATAACATGCTGTTTTATCTTCCTTTGCCTATCAACGATGTCCAACATCAGGATTATCGGTTTTTAAACCTTTTGTAACAAACTCTGCCGCTTTAAAGATAGCTCGCCCTTTATTTAAGGTTTCATCCCATTCTGACTGAGGAACTGAGTCAGCGACCACCCCTGCACCGGCTTGTACAAACAAACGGCCATCTTTAATCACCGCTGTGCGAATCGCAATGGCCGTATCCATATTGCCATGCCACCCTAAATAGCCGACTGCTCCAGCATAAACGCCACGTTTTACCGGCTCTAGCTCATCAATGATTTCCATGGCTCGAATTTTCGGCGCGCCAGAAACCGTTCCGGCGGGAAATGTTGCCCTCAACACATCCAAAGAAGACATACCGGGCTTGGCTTGCCCATTCACATTTGAAACAATATGCATGACATGTGAATAGCGTTCTACAATCATTTTTTCAGTCAACTCAACCGAACCGACTTGGGCAATACGTCCAACATCATTTCGCCCCAAATCAATCAACATTAAATGTTCCGCCAACTCTTTTGGATCGGATAGCAAATCCACTTCTTATGCGTGATCCTTTTCCGGGGTCAATCCACGACGCCGTGTTCCGGCAATCGGCCTAACGGTAACGGTGTTATCTTCCAGTCGCACCAAAATTTCAGGGGATGAACCGACGATTTGCAAATGCCCTAAATCTACAAAAAACATATAAGGAGAAGGGTTGAGATAGCGTAATGCCCGATATAAATCGATCGGTGCTGCATCAAAATCAACTGACATTTGCTGTGAAATCACAACCTGCATAGCATCGCCGGCAAGGATATAGTCTTTAATCTTGCCAACCGCTTCTTTAAACGCTTGCTCGCCAAAGCTGGACACAAAATCTTGTTCCGTTAACGCCTCTGCTTGAGGCAGATCATTTGGCATCATCATCGGTTGACTAATCATCTTGGCAATTCAACGACACGCGATTCTGCTTTTGAATAAGCATTTTGTTGCGCCAAGTCGGCATGCACAATGACATGAACCTGACCACTTAAATTATCGAAAACCACGATTTCTTCCGATACCAACAGCTGAATATCGGCCGCTTCAATATCATCCTTTTCAGGCTGAGAATGACGTAGACGGGGTTCAATATAACGAACGGTGTCATAACCGAAATACCCAACCAACCCACCGGTAAAGACAGGCAATCCTGCTGGCTCATGAACGTTAAAACGAGACTGAAAAGCCGCCACCCAAGCCAAAGGATCATCTGACATTTGTTGTTCGATCAATTGATCGCCATCAAATAAAGACACTTGATTGCCGATAATTTCCAATCGCTTGGCACAAGGCAAGCCAATAATGGAGTAACGACCCCATTTATCTCCGCCCTGAACCGACTCAAATAAATAACTATTGGGTTGATTTGCGACCTTATGATAAACACTTAAAGGGGTATCATAATCCGACAAGATGGTTCGCATCACTGGTGCGGTTTTATACCCCTGCATAAACAAGTCGGCAAAATGCGCATCAGTCATTTTTACCCCCCTTCTTTTGCTGGCGTTAGCGCAGATTTCCGAACAAACTTTCTTAACTGAATCGTTTGATAAAGACCTGTCATAGAGCACCAAAAAGGCTTCGTCAATAGGATTAAAAAGGCTTTTAAAAACGATTTCATTCAGGTCACTCCCTTGGCTTCAGAATGACTTTGCAGCTAAGTAGTCTGGCAATTCCATAAAAGAATCCATCACCGCATCGGGTTGATAGTTGCGAATATCTTCACCATGGTTATAGCCATAAGTCATACAAAAAATATCAAAGCCGGCGGCACGTGCAGCCTTAACATCAGATTGAGAATCTCCAATCATCAGTGCGTTTTCAGGTGCAATCCCCAACTTTTCGGCGGCATAAAGCAGTGGCATCGGATGAGGCTTTTTCTCAGCACAGGTATCACCAGAAACCACCACTTCAAAATAATCATACAAACCTTTATCTTTCAACAACGGCACCGTAAAAGCTTCTGCTTTATTGGTGACACAAGACACGCCATACCCTTGAGCCTTCATCCATTCGATACCTTCTACTACGCCATCATAGACACGGCTTCTTTGAGACGTATTAACTTGGTATAAATCAAGGAAAATAGGATAAGCTTGATCCATCAATGATGCTTCCGGCATCCCCTCTACCGAATTGACCAGCGCTCTTTCCACTAAACGCTGAACCCCATTGCCAACCCAGTCACGCACAGCCGCTTCACCGCGGGTCGGTAAATTGAGTTGTTTCATCATTTCATCCACGCAATAGGCTAAATCAGGCACACTATCAATAAGAGTGCCATCTAAATCAATCAAAATGAACTCGGGCTTAATTTTTTGTTGTGTCATATTTTTTTCCATTTTATTGGCGGCCAAGCCCATTCAGGTGTTGGGATTAGAACGCAAAACGCCAGTTTGGACTGGCGTTTATGGCTTCAATCGCAAGTCTTTACGGCTTAAGCGTTAGCCAACGCTTCTCGCATCTGCTGAATAACGGTATCGTATCGATTAGCATCAGACGCATTGGCCTTGCCAAAAATACCAGAACCAGAGACAAAGGTGTCACACCCGGCCGCAGCAACTTCTGCAATATTTTCCACTTTCACGCCACCGTCAATTTCTAAACGAATATCACGCCCGGAAGCATCAATCATTTGTCGAACGGCTTTTAATTTTTCTAACGCTTGGGGAATAAAAGCTTGACCACCAAATCCGGGGTTGACCGACATAATTAAAATCATATCAATCTTATCCATAACGTGCTCTAAATAACTCAAAGACGTCGCAGGGTTAAAGACTAGCCCGGCTTTACAACCTTCACCTTTGATTAACTGCAATGAGCGGTCAACATGCTCAGAGGCTTCTGGATGAAAAGTAATATAGTCCGCACCCGCTGATGCAAAGTCAGGGATAATACGATCAACCGGCTTCACCATCAAATGCACATCAATCGGCGCTTTAACCCCCTCCCGATCCATAAAGTTTTTTAGCGACTCACAGACCAAAGGGCCAATGGTTAAATTAGGGACATAATGATTGTCCATCACATCAAAATGCACTACATCAGCACCTGCTGCAATCACATCTTTCACATCCTTTCCAAGTTGTGCAAAGTCTGCAGATAAAATTGATGGTGCAATCCAATTTTCTTTTTTCGCCATGTTCAAAACCCTTTCTTTAATATCAAAAATAAATTTAAACTATTTTAACAGGCTTCCCCCTTTTTTAAAAAGAAAACATTCCGCGATTGCCAGGATTGCCAATAAAGTTCCAATAAAACTCACCTACCCCATCCAAAGATGCGCTAAAATCGTCTTATTCTCAATAGTGTTTTAGCCGATTCGCTATGAGATCTTCACTTTAAAGTGGCCTGTCACCAACTAACATAACTTAGGGTATTTTATGCGTCCTCTTTTTGAGTCTTCTCTCACCAGCTTGCCTCTAATCAACAAGGGTAAAGTACGAGACCTTTACGATATTGATGACCAGCATCTATTAATTGTCACCACCGACCGAATTTCAGCTTTTGATGTCGTTTTGCCAACACCGATACCGGGAAAAGGGCGTATCCTCACTGAGACTGCACAATTTTGGATGCATAAGGCTCAGTCGATACTGCCAAATCAACTGTCAGATGATCTTAAATTTGCTGACATCCTAACGCCTGAAGAATTGCTACAACTAGACGGACGCGCCATGATTGTTCGCAAACTCCGACCCCTTCCTGTAGAAGCTATCGTGAGAGGCTATCTCGTTGGCTCTGGTTGGAAGGAATACAAAAAGAAACAAACCGTTTGCGGCATTGCCCTTCCAAAAGGGTTAAAAAAAGCCGAAAAACTTCCACAGCCCCTATTCACCCCATCCACTAAGGCTGAATTAGGACAGCACGATGAAAATATCTCTTTTGATGAAGTCGTCGCACGCATTGGCAAAGAAAAAGCAGAGAAGATACGGGATTACAGCTTAGCACTATACAAAATGGCTGCTGACTTTGCGATTGAACGCGGCATTATTATTGCAGATACCAAATTTGAATTTGGTGAAGATGAAAATGGCACTATCCATTTAATTGATGAAGCCTTAACACCGGATAGTTCTCGTTTTTGGCCAGTCAACAGCTATCAGGTTGGCAAAAACCCTGAAAGCTTTGATAAACAATTTATCCGTGACTACCTAGAAACCTTAGACTGGGATAAAACAGCACCTGGCCCTGAATTGCCTGAAGACGTTGTGGAAATGACTTTCCAAAAATATCAAGAAGCCCAATCAAGACTGATGGACAACCCCTAAAGATGGCAATGTCGACAGCTTATACACCCTTACTAGATTGGCTCAAAACCACCCCAACAGGTGGTTTTTTTATAACAGGAGCCGATACCGATATTGGCAAAACCTTTGTCGCCTGCCAGCTTGGCCGCTTTTTACAAGAAAAACGGCCAGGCCTGGCCATTTCTGCTCGAAAACCCATCGCCTCTGGCGCCATACGGAATACAGACAATCTTTTATATTCAGATGATGCCATACAACTCCAACAAGCGACAGATCACATAGAATCCTTGCCGACCATTTGCCCCTATTTGTTCGAAGCCGCCATTTCACCGGCTCGCGCGATTAAACAAGCCTCAGAGCAAGGGGGAAAACCTATTACAATTAAAGATCTGGCGATTGCTTGTCAAGTACCTGATCATCATTTTGCATTAGTAGAGGGTGCTGGCGGCATTTACTCTCCTTTAGCCATTGACGGTCTAAACATTGACTTGGCGATGGAATTGCAATATCCCCTTATCTTGGTGGTTGGTAATCGACTCGGTTGTCTCAACCATGCTTTACTAACGGTGGGTGCGATTGAAAAAGCCGGCTTACCATTAGCGCATATTTTCGTGAACAATCTATCAAAAAACGGCGATGGTAATACCGTAATGGATTTACAAAACTTAACCCCTTATCCCATTAGTGAAATTCCCTTTCAGCCAATCTGAGAGACCTTTGCACGAGATGGCTACACCAACAAAAAGGGCTCTCTGAGTTTTTTGGGACATAAAAAAACCCGAGACAAAGCTCGGGTTTTTCGATTCAGACCATACAAAAATTAATTAACTTTTTGATCCAATGCGCCTGAAGCATAACGTGCTTGCATCTCTTCTAAACCTAATGCTTTAATTTTTGAAGCATGCCCTGCACACCCAAAGGCTTCAAAACGAGATTTACAAATTTCCATCATGGCATTTTCAGCTGCGTTGTAAAACTTACGAGGATCGAAGTTCGCTGTGTTTTCTGCTAGGTGCTTACGAATGGCACCCGTTGAAGCCATCCGTAGATCGGTATCGATATTCACTTTACGAACACCATACTTAATCCCTTCAACAATCGCTTCAACAGGAACGCCATAAGTTTGCCCCATATCACCACCATAATTATTGATGATTTCAAGCCATTCTTCCGGAACAGAAGAAGAACCGTGCATAACGAGATGCGTGGTAGGAATACGTTCATGAATCTTACGAATTTGATCGATTTTCAACACGTCATCTGACGGCTTAGAAGTAAACTTATAAGCACCATGAGAAGTCCCCACAGCAACGGCCAAACAATCAACATTGGTATCTTTAACAAACTGTGCTGCTTCTTCCGGATCCGTTAGCAATGAAGAGTGATCAAGAACATCATCAGAACCATGACCATCTTCTTCACCCATTTTACCGGTTTCTAAAGAGCCTAAACATCCAAGCTCACCTTCTACCGAAACACCACCCGCATGAGCAATCTTAACGACTTCACCAGTGATTCCAGCATTGTACTCATAAGACGCAGGAGTTTTCATATCTGCTTGCAAAGATCCATCCATCATAACAGACGTAAAACCTGACTAAATGGCGCGTAGGCACACACCCACATCAGAACCGTGATCCTGATGCATAACGACAGGAACATTCGGGAACATTTCAACAGCTGCAGCGATCATGTGACGAAGCATTGGTTCACCAGCATATTTCCGTGCACCCGCAGACCCCTGAAGAATAACTGGAGAATCAACTTCTGCAGCAGCACGCATAATGGCGCGAACCTGCTCCATATTGTTTACATTAAACGCAGGCATCCCAAAATTATTTTCTGCTGCGTAGTCCATTAATTCACGTAGTGTAATCATCGCCATTTGCGTGACTCCTCTATTAGTTTAAAAATAAAATCATTTCATATTAAACAGCTTAACCACCTGTTAAACCATTTTAAATTTTTCACATCCTATAAAAAGTAACTGTATCTCAGCTTTCTTTTAAAGTCTTTCTAAATTATTAAGGAACCTTAACAATTTCCATCTGGTTGGTACCCCCCATCAGACCACGAGATTGTCCACGGGTAACCACCACCAAATCACCGGCTTTGGTCACGCCTTTTGCTTTTAACTCTAAGAGTATTTTATCCTGAACTTCCTCATCAGAGAGCCCGGTATAATCAACCGTTGTTGGGTAAACACCGCGATAAAGCGTTACTTTTCGACGCGTATCGATATGCGGTGTTAGTGCAATAATGGGGATACCCGAGCTGATTCTTGACATTAACAAAGGGGTATTGCCAGATTCGGTTAAAGCCGCAATACAGGTCACACCAAAATGGTTTGCAGCATACATTGCCGCCATCGCGATAGTTTCATCTACCGCAGTAAATGACTCATCAATACGATGTGTTGATTCACGTGTACTTCTTGATTTTTCGGCTTCTCTCGCAATTTCAGCCATGGTCTGAATAACCAAGCTTGGTGAATGTCCCGTTGCCGTTTCACCGGACAACATGACCGCATCGGTACCATCCATGACCGCATTGGCAACGTCAAAGACTTCAGCACGAGTCGGAATCGCATTCTCGATCATGGTTTCCATCATTTGCGTTGCGGTAATGGTAATCCGATTAAGTTGACGAGCGCGTTTAATCATTTTCTTTTGCAACGCCGGTAATTGTGCATCACCCACGTCGACACCGAGATCACCACGGGCGATCATGATCACATCTGAAGCCAAAATAATACTGTCTAATGTAAAATCATCATTGACCGCTTCTGCACGTTCTATTTTTGACACAATACTACAATTTAAACCGGCCTTCTCAGCCAAAGAACGACAATATTCAACATCTTCAGCACTTCTTGGAAAAGATAGCGCTAGGTAATCACACTGGATTTCAGCGGCTGTTAAAATATCTTCTTTATCTTTTTCCGTTAAGGCTGCCGCTGACAAACCACCGCCCTGTAAATTAATCCCTTTATTGTTAGAAAGCTTTCCGCCCACAACAACGGTACAAATAACGCGTTCACCTTCGACCTTATCAACATCCAATACCACGCGACCGTCATCCAGCAACAACCGATTCCCTGGCTTAACGTCATAAGGCAAGCTTTTATAGGTCAGACCGACTTCTTTTTGATTACCGGCTAATGGATCAACATTATTATCTAAGGCAAAGGTATCACCGGCAACCAGAAAAATGCTATCGTCTGTAAAACGCTCTATCCGAATTTTAGGACCTTGTAAATCAACCAGAACCCCTACTTCTCTATCTAGCTTGGCAGCTATCTCTCTGACTTTACTGGCTCTGCCGACATGCTCTTGCGGATTACCATGGGACATATTAATACGCACAACATCAACGCCGGCTTCTATCATTTTTTCCAGCTCCCCATCTCTGTCTGTAGCGGGACCTAAAGTAGCAACAATTTTTGTTCTTCTTAAACCTGATGGCATGTTATTTTTTTGACCTTTTAAGTTTTAACGATGACGTTAGAAAGCAAGACATCTCGCAAAATAAATTCCTGTTCCATAGGACACAAAATTCATTTACCGAGGTATCCTTTTCCTTCCTTCTGATACACCCAAATCGCATAGTGAAAATAAAAGGCCAGACGATTTCTGTCTGACCTTATCGATTGTTTATTTTGCAGCAGCTTTTTCCAACATTTCAACCGCCGGTAATTTTTTACCCTCTAAAAACTCTAAGAAAGCACCACCACCCGTTGAAATATAAGAAACCTTATCGGCAATATTATACTTATCAATTGCCGCTAACGTATCTCCACCGCCAGCAATAGAAAATGCTTTTGATTCAGCAATCGCCATAGAAATGGCCTTGGTTCCAGCGCCAACTGATCAAACTCAAAGACACCAACGGGACCATTCCAAACTACTGTTCCCGCATGCTTAATGATTTCTGCCAATTCTGCTGCTGAATCAGGACCAATATCAAAAATCATATCGTCATCCGCAACTTCAGAAACATTCTTGGTTTCAGCGACTGCGGATTCAGAAAATTCTTTACCGCAAACCACATCTGATGCTAAAGGAATGGCAGCACCACGCGCTTCCATAATGCCATTTAACTTCTTACAAGTTGAAACCAAATCAGATTCTGATAAAGACTTACCGACATTGTATCCTGCTGCTTCAATAAAGGTATTGGCAATACCACCACCAACAACCAATTGATCAACCTTTTCAGACAACGACTCAAGTACGGTTAACTTTGTAGAAACCTTGGAGCCACCGACAATGGCGACCATTGGACGTGCAGGATTATTCAAAGCCTTGCCTAACGCCTCTAACTCGGCTGCCAACAGAGGGCCGGCACAAGCCGTATCTGCAAAAGCGCCCGCACCGTGTGTAGAAGCCTGTGCACGGTGAGCGGTTCCGAAAGCATCCATGACATAAACATCACAAAGCGCGGCATACTGTTTTGACAAGGTGTCATCGTTTTTCTTTTCGCCGACATTAAAGCGAACATTTTCCAATAAAACGATTTCACCTTCCGCTACTTCAAAATCACCCTCTAAGTAATCTTTAATAACACGAACTTCCTTGCCGAGCTTTTCACTTAAATTCGCGGCAACCGGAGCAAGGGAAAAGGCTTCTTCGTAGTTTCCTTCGGTTGGACGTCCCAAATGTGACATTAACATCACCTTAGCGCCTGCTTCAGCAGCCATTTTAATGGTCGGTAACGAAGCACGAATACGCGCATCCGAAGTAACTTTCCCTTCTTTGACCGGTACATTTAAATCTTCACGAATAAGCACACGTTTGCCGGCCAAGTCTAAATCTGACATTTTAATTACTGACATATTGAGTTCCTTTTAAAGTTTAAAAACGCCCTCTCAAGCGCATAACAGAATAATTTAATGACAACTTTCTTTTCGGTACTTTTCAATTGCAGATAAATACTGATAAGAAAATTGAAGGCTGACGAGCCCATCCTGCCCCGTCAGCCATATCACAGAAGCTTACTTACCGACGTGCTCAACAACACGCATCATATTACAGGTATAACCATACTCATTGTCATACCAAGCAACAATTTTAACGAAAGTAGAATCTAATGCGATACCGGCTTTAGCGTCAAAAATAGATGGGTGAGAATCCCCCCGGAAATCTGTTGAAACATTGGCTTCCTCGGTATACCCAAGAACACCTGCCATTTCACCTTCAGAAGCCTTCTTCATGGCTGCACAAATAGCTTCGTAAGACGTTTCTTTTTCCAACTCGACAGTTAGGTCAACAACTGAAACATCAGAAGTCGGCACACGGAAAGCCATGCCCGTTAACTTGCCATTCAACGCAGGTAAAACTTTACCGACTGCTTTAGCGGCACCGGTAGACGAAGGAATGATATTCTCAAGAATACCACGACCACCCCGCCAATCTTTCATAGAAGGACCATCAACGGTTTTTTGGGTCGCTGTTGCAGCATGAACAGTGGTCATCAAACCACGCTTAATCCCAAAGTTGTCATTCAATACTTTAGCAACAGGAGCCAGGCCATTCGTTGTACAAGAAGCAGCAGAAACAATCGCTTGACCTGCATATTCTTCGTGGTTAACGCCATACACAAACATTGGGGTATGATCTTTAGAAGGCGCCGACTGAACCACTTTCTTAGCGCCCGCTTCGATATGCGCTTGACATGATTCTTCAGTCAAGAAGAAACCAGTACATTCGATAACAAGATCAGCGCCGACATCAGACCAAGCTAAATCCGCTGGATTACGCTCGGCCGTAATACGGATGGTCTTACCATTTACAATCAAATTACCGTCTTTAACTTCAACATCCCCGTCAAAACGACCGTGAACTGAGTCATACTTAAGCATGTAAGCCAAGTATTCAGGATCTAGCAAGTCATTGATCGCAACCACTTCAATATTTTTAAAATCCTTAGCTGCGGCACGGAAAGCCATACGCCCAATACGGCCAAAACCGTTAATACCTACTTTAATTGTCATACTTATTTTCTCCTAAAAAAATAAAAACCAGCCCTAAAACAACCAGGCCTGGTAATCCATAAAAATTAATTATTTCCCGAGTACCTTGTTTGCAGTTGCAACCACGTTCTCTACCGTAAAGCCAAACTCTTTGAATAGCTCGCCTGCTGGTGCAGATTCACCAAAGGAGGACATACAAACAAGACCGCCATCCAAACCGATGTACTTGTACCAAGATTGTGCCACACCGGCTTCAATAGCCACACGTTTCACACCTGGAATTAATACCGAGTCTTTATAAGCTTGATCTTGCGTATCAAATGCGCACGTAGACGGCATAGAAACAACACGAACTTTTTCATTCATTGCTTCAGCAGCATCAACCGCCAAACCAACTTCTGAACCCGTCGCAATAAAGATAATGTCAGGCGTTCCTTCACAATCTTTCAGAACATAACCGCCTTTTTCAATATTCTTAACTTGTTCAGCAGTACGCTCCATTGGTGTTAGGGCTTGGCGAGAGAAAACCAATGCGGTCGGTGCATTACCACGCATCATGGCAACTTTCCAAGAAACCGCAGATTCGATTGCATCACAACCACGCCAAGTTTGAAAATTTGGAATCACACGCATGGTAGCCAACTGCTCAACCGGCTGATGTGTTGGGCCATCTTCACCCAAACCGATTGAATCATGCGTATAAACATAAATGGTTCCGATCTTCATCAATGCGGACATCCGTAACGCATTTCGCATGAATTCCATAAACATAAAGAAGGTGGCACCATACACTTTGAAACCGCCATGCAACACCATGCCGTTCATCATGTGCGCCATACCGAACTCACGAACACCCCATGACAAATAGTTTCCTGCCGCATTATCAGGAGTTACTTTAACCGTACCAGACCAATTGGTTAAGTTTGAACCCGTCAAGTCAGCTGACCCACCGAACATTTCTGGTAACAAAGGTCCCATTGCTTCAATCGCATTTTGTGAGGCTTTACGAGAAGCAATATTTGGCATATCCGCTTGCGTTTTGGCAATAAACTGATCCATTTCAACTTCAAAGTTAGCGGGCAATTCACCCGCCATACGACGTTCAAACTCTGCGGCTTCAGCAGGGTATTCTGCACGATAGGCTTCAAATTTTGCATTCCAATCTGACTCTTCTTCAGCGCCTTTAGCTTTATGATCCCACCCGTTGTATATTTCTTCTGGCACAACAAACGGCTCATGGTTCCAACCAAGATTTTCACGCGTCAGCTTAATTTCTTCATCGCCTAAAGGCGCGCCGTGACAATCGTGCGTACCGCACAAATTCGGTGAACCAAACCCAATCGTTGTGCGGGTACAGATCAAGGTTGGCTTATCATTGACCGATTTTGCTTCACGAATCGCTTTATCAACTGCTTCTGCATCATGGCCGTCAACATCTCGAATCACCTGCCAATCATAAGATTCGAAACGACCGGCAACATCACGTTCCATCCAATCACCAATATGACCATCAATCGAAATATCATTATCATCCCAGAAGGAAATTAGCTTACCAAGACCAAGCGTTCCAGCCATTGCAGCCGCTTCATGAGACAAACCTTCCATTAAACAACCATCCCCCATAAAGACGTAGGTGTAGTGATTGACGATGTCATGATTTTGCTTATTAAATTGTGCTGCCAAAGTCCGTTCAGCGATGGCCATCCCCACGGCATTGGTCAAACCTTGCCCTAAAGGCCCAGTCGTGGTTTCGATCCCATCAGCATAACCATATTCCGGATGGCCTGCTGTTTTGGCATGCAGTTGACGAAAATTCTTAATATCATCGATACTGAGCTCAAAACCGGTCAAGTGCAATAATGAATAAAGCAGCATTGAACCATGCCCGTTTGACAATACAAAACGGTCACGATCAGCCCATTTTGCATTGGTTGGGTTATATTTCATGTGGTCATTCCACAAGACTTCGGCAATATCCGCCATCCCCATCGGCGCACCCGGATGACCAGATTTAGCTTTTTGGACTGCATCCATGCTTAAAGCACGAATCGCATTTGCAAGTTCTCTACGAGTTGTCATTAGCAACTTCCCTCAAGTTATAAAAAATTCGGTTATTTTCTCACGCTTTTAGGCACTTTTGTCTTTTAGAAAAAACGCGAAAAGGTTTATTTTGGACGCTTATTCTCTCTTATATTCATCCATTCATCAAGTTTTCTTATTCATTCATCATCGAGACTGCCACTTTACAAACTGGTTTTATCGACTTAAAGCCTGTCATAATGCGCTTGTCACCACTTTAGCGAAGCTATGTGACCATTTTATGAAACGATTAATCATCATTTTTCGCTTTAGTACCCTCTAACAGCCTGTTGGACTTAAGCCCATCGACTCCTAGTGAAACACCTAAAACGGCGATTACTTAGACTCGACCGTTTCAGCCTCCCCATGTCGCCAAATTTCATAAACGGATAAAACAGCAGGAATTACCAACAAAATAAGCACTGTTGAAAATGCCAATCCAAACGCAATCGACACCGCCATGGGAATTAAGAACTGGGCTTGC
>Ga0100393_10004081_pt1 | contig 13558 bp, 13 predicted proteins | sample CryGeymeta201517_FD_81546 | JGI IMG/M metagenome (GOLD analysis project Ga0100393, IMG submission 81546) | Groundwater microbial communities from Crystal Geyser aquifers in Utah, USA - Crystal Geyser metaG 2015-17 | ecosystem: Environmental > Aquatic > Deep subsurface > Groundwater | place... | reverse complement strand
CTTGAGCATATAATGATAGTAGGCTCTAAAAAAGTGAGTCTCTTCAGAAAGTGGGTTTATGCTCAGCGCGGCCTCCAGATGTTCTTGTGCTTTTTTTCTTTTGTTTGCTATAATGTATAAAAAGGAAATGAATTGCTGCGCTTCGGCATTATTGGGATTTATTTCAATCGCCAATTTCATTTCCTTCAACGATTTATTATAGTCACATTCAATAAAAAAAGCCAGGTTGGATTGTTGATAATGAAGACTGGATGAATTGTCTCTTCTTTCAACTGCTTGATTTATGTAATGAATGGTTTTGCCCCAGGCTTCTTCAAATGGCATAAAGCCTGTTGTGCCAATAAAACTGTAGCATTCAGCAAGACCTAAAAATGCCGTACTATAGTTTGGGTCCAATTCCAAAGCTTTTTCATAAAGTAAGAGCGCAGCTTTGGCGTCTTCGGCATTCCATTTATTTCTAAGATATTTGGCTTTTAACCCATATTCATAGGCGCTAATATTATCAGTCTGCTTTACAACGAGATGTTCTTGAATTTCGAAATGGCCAAACTGCTCTCTTAATTTTTCAGCGATAATCAAACTTATTTCATCCTGTATTTCAAAGATATTCTCCAGCTTCCTGTCCCAAGTTTCTGACCAGAAGTGAAAGTCTTTTTCCGCTTGAATAAGCTGTGCCGTAATCCGTATTGCTTTCCCCGACACTCGAACACTTCCTTCTAAAATCGTGGAGACGTTTAGTTGCTTACCAATTTCGGTAATCGGTTGGTTTCTTCCTTTAAAGTAGAATGAAGAGGTGCGTGAGGTTACCTTGATGCCCTCAATTTTTGCCAATGCATTGATAATTTCCTCCGTGATTCCATCGCTGAAATATTCATTCTCAACATCAGAACTCATGTTAACAAAGGGAAGTACAGCTATGGTTTTTTCCTTCAAGTTAGGTTGTGCTTAGATTCGCTTTAAAGATGATTCCTAATCGCCGGACAATTTAAACATTTCGGCTAAGTTTGGGAAACCCTTCTGCTTCCTTGTACAATTGGCGAGCATGCTTTCATTTTAAAAAAACTCTTCATCCGTAAAAGTTGCCGATGACAGGAGTACAAATACTAAAAGAAATAGAACCGATATTTTATAAAGCTTTTATATCATATAATGCCAAGGTTTCCTCCTTAACGCAATGCGCTAAAGCATGGCCAGTTTGAAAACGAAATATTATGGAGATACAAAGTTGCTCTTTATGATCTAAACCGTCTTAATCTGGCTATCAAGGACTTCACGAACAACCTTTATCCTATATAACAGCTCATTGCTATCAAGCTCGAGTTCTGGCCGAACAAAATTTTCGAATCTGTCTTTGTCATTAAATCTTGGCCAAAAGATGAAATCATAGAAATATTCCCAGGCAAATTTGAGAAGTTCATCCTCCCAGTAGATTTCAAGATATTCATTCCTCGAGTCTTGCTGCACAACATCACCAAACAAGTTGATAAAGTTCGCCAAGCCTTCAAGGGTGGGAACGTCAAGATTTGATTGTTGAACCCCTGCTTGTATTGCATTAGTATCATAGGTATAATATTCCTCCGTTTCGGAATTATTAAACCCCGCTAACCAAGCTACTAAGTTTTCAGAATATATTAAATCTTCCAAAGACTTAAGAATTGATTCCCTGAGCCCACTGAGAGAGTTGGCGGCATATATTTTACCGTTTTTATAGGTCAAAAGTCTATCCGTACTATTTTCGTCTGTATCCGTATACCAGACTAGATATAAGGGGCTCTCAAAAGATACCGAGCAGTATTTTATCACCCAAGTCTCCTGTTTCTGGCATAATTCATCAAATGCATTCATTGGGTATTTTTATACTAAATAAGGTTATTCCTAAAACACAAGCAACATGAGAAGAACATGGCCTCCCTTCTTATTTTATATGAAACTCAAGATTAAATAGATGCTTATCTGGGAGAGTGCCTTTGTGGTTGTCCATATTGCTTAAGACCACTTTAAACTTAGCTGCGTTCGATTTACTTATTAACGCTAAATCTGTTCTATAATCAGCTTTAAAAATATGCTGTCGTGTTTCGGATGTTTTTGTCAATGTCGCTATAAGCTGCCCGTTGGTATCCATAATATTTAACGTCGCATGATTAAGTCCGCCCCAGTCTGTACTAGCAAAAAAACTTAATGTATCTGTCAAATTTGCATTGACTTCGAGGTTGACTGCTTGACTAGATTCTGTCCATTTTCCAATTTTTTCCTTGTTAAGAAAAACCGTTACCCTATCAAGTTGGTCTAGATATGTGGCAGATGTCAAAGAAGCGGCCAATGAAAATAGAATAAGATAAGTTAAAGTCTTCATGCCTTTATAAATTATGCCAAACCTTCCCCACACTGGCCAAGTGCGATACATTTAGCAGCTACGTCAGTTTGAAAAAGTCCGGATAATAATCGAGAGTAATTTAAGTAATTCACTTCAGTTTGGAAACACGTCCTATTTATATGGGCAAGGTCTTTCAAATGAATAACCTTCATAATGCCAAACGAGAAAATGAGGTGTATTCCCCCACAAGTAGGTCGGTGTCCCGCCGACCTGCACAAGTTCCTAAAGACAAAAAGCCCCGTACAACCCGAACCATTCTAGATGAGTGAGCTAAGGCCGTTTGGCAGGGACGCCAAAGGGCTTGGTGAATACGAGTTTATGACCACTGACCTTGCAGAAAGGCCACAAAGCGTTGTGGCCTTTCCACCTTAATAACACAAACCCAGCAAGCAGATCGGTGTCTCGCCGACCTGCACAAGTTCCTAAAGACAAAAAGCCCCGTACAACCCGAACCATTCTAGATGAGTGAGCTAAAGCCGTTTGGCAGGGACGCCAACCGGCATGGTGAGAGCCGGTCAGTTTCAATCGCAATAAGCTCCAAGCCCCACCCTCTGCCCCACGCCCCAAGCAAGCGTGAGTTCGAGTGAGAAGTGCTAGAATTTAGGAGAAAGACCCGAGCCCCACGTCCTCTGCCTTCTCCTTAGTTCCACTCAACAATTATTTCGCAACTTCTTCGTTCTGATTGCATGAAAACCCTGCTTAAACCCTTCTATGCTAGCGTGATACTTTGTTTGAGTATTAACTATAGTGCTGCCCAAGATTGGCAATTAGTACATGCCAAAGACACGGTGTATTTTACCAGTTTGAATGACAGCATTAGTGAAGTCATTTACCAAATGGCTTCAATTGATTCCACCTCTTCTTCTCATATATGGTATATGCGACCCTCCCTCATGCCTGCTTATGAAGTAAAGGGGAACCAACTCGATAGCACAAAAAAACATTATATAGATAGCAGCTATCATTGGCTGGGCGAACAATTGGTTGAGCTGTATCCTGGAAGCTGGGAACGCCATGTAAATGGAACGGTCTATACCATGCATAGCCAGCTGCCGCTCAATCAAAAATGGGCCTATGACGCTAATGGGTCAGACTCCGCTTTTATTACTTGGCGCGGATGGATGAACGTGATGGGCAGCTCCGATTCTGTTGTCATCATCCGATCCTTGCAAGGTGATTCAGTCGTATGGAGTAAATCATATGGGTTGATAAGCTATCAATCTATGCTCTCAGGTGAAAATCGTCTCTTCCGTCTTATTGGGTCGGAACTTCACCATTTTGGAATGAACATGCCTAGCTTCGAAGAGCTCTATGCTTACCAAGAAGGTGACATTTTTTGCGGTGCCTTTCATTACGATTTGGGCAGCACTTCGTCGAGGTCCAAAGAAGCTTTGACACGAAATGAAATAATTCAAGTTGATCATTACCTGGATTCCATTGTTCTAATTTGCCAACGCTATTTAAAGCTCCGCCTGAATGAGGACTTCAATGGTGAAACGATTTCTTATTCAATGGATCCTTCGCTACGAATTACTATCACTAAAGCAAGTAGCTTTTCGAGCCAGCCGCTTCATATTCTCTATAATGGTGAGCATTTCTCAGGAAAGGATGAATTAATCCAGTTTCCGCTTCGCGCTAAAACAGGAAAACCAAATTTCAATCGCTTGCGTTTAAAAGATGGTATCACGCAAATTTATTCTGGCCAAGGCTGGTTTACTCCATTTGAATCCACCAACTATACCACAACAAAATCACAAGCTGGATACCCAATTTTGGAAGAGTCTGACATGCAAGACGAAAACGCTAGCCTCACAGCACAAGTCGGTATGGGTGAAACCTTCATGAAATGGAAAATACTGTATTATACGGAATACTATATGCTATTAAGCTATGTGAGCCAAGGAGACACCTTCATCGATCGTCCGTTCGAAACTTGGGAACTCACGGGTATTGCTCCACCACAAGTTAAGTCTACCTTCACCATTTGGCCAAACCCCGGGAATGGGATCATCCATATTCAAGGCGAAGGAAAACAAGCCAAGCAGGTAGAGGTATACAATGCATTCGGCGTATTAATTCATTCCCAAAAAGTTCAAGAAGAGGAAAACACTTTGTACCTAGAAGGCATTTCTTCAGGAATCTATACGCTCGTATTTTCTAATACAAATGAACGTTGGTCGGTCAAGTATGTAAAGCAATAAGCCGAATCAGAGCGTAGAAACAGTGTGAGAGCGAAGTGGAAAAAGCTCCATGCCCAAAGCCATGACACAAGGCCACAAAGCGCTGCGGTCCTTCTGCCCAAATAATACAAACCCCGCAAACAAGTCGGTGTCTCGCCGACTTGCACTAGTTTCTAAAGACAAAAAGCCCCATACAACCTGATCCATTCTAGCAGAGTAATCTAGAGCCGTTTGGCGGGTAAGCCAACCGGCCTGGTGAATTTGGGTCTAGGACTGTGGACCTGGCGGAAAGTTCTATTGTCCTATTTGCTACAAACCAAAAAATAAAACAGCCAATGGCTTTTCTCACCTAAAAACATACACTGCGATAATCACGATGGCTAGTCCCGTTAGAAGGGCCAGTTTTCCCAAGGGTTCGGCTTTTTTGAGCTGTATTTCAGCATCTCCCTTTTTGGCTTTTTTGACAATGGAGCCAATAATTCCAATTAATGAAGCGAGCATCAATACCAAAACCAATTTTGAAATGAGTAAGGGGTTTGCGCCCAAGCTGGACCAGTAAGGTGTCATCAAGTAGAGACCAGAAAGAATTAAAAGGGTCAATCCGATATGTCCCATTTTGGCGAGAGCAAAAGTATTGAGCCTAAACTTCATGGCTTCTTTATCCTTCATCTTGGCACTAGCAATGCCAAGAAACATAAATGCGAAACTTGTCCCGATTCCCATCGCCAAGCCTATAAAATGAACAATCAACATAATCTCTCTCATGATTCTATTTATTAGTTAAACATGTTTCAACGTGCACTTATTCACACCATATATCCGACACTATCATGAAGCGTATTTACTTATAAAATATTGAATTCCAAAAACATAGAGCGAATAACTAGGTTAGAACTCTATTTTTTAAGTCAGCCCATATTGGGTTGATGGTATCAATCGTTAATCTAAATTATGTTCAAGCCGGATAGGTAATAAAAGAAGACCCAATACTTACTTTATATAATTCTCTTACATGACTCACTGCATTTATACCACTAATCCTATTTTGATTTTTGTATCCCGATAATTTACGACAAATCCGCCGCCTCATTAGGTTCTGGCTTCCTGTGCTTGTCATTTATTTAACACGGTTATTTGCTAGCATTTGTGGACTTCCTAGCGATTCGAATTCATCACTAACCTTTCTTGTTCTTTTTTGCTTGTCCAAATACGAAGTATTCAGTGAATGCCATCGAAAAACAGACCTAGACATGAGCAATAAAAGACACCACGAAAACCAAATTTACTCACATGTATTTGCATTTATAGGTCTTCGAGAACTCCAATAAGTATTTCACTCTTTTCGTGGACTCCCCACCGCACAGTGCATCGCGAGATAAGTATCATTCCAAATTTGGCCATAAATTAATTTAGGGGCAAGAAAGCGGTGAGTCATGTTCGCTTAATAAGTCAATTAATAAGGAAAACCTTCATTCACATATCAACCTGCTCCATTCACATAATTGCAAGTCATTCACATCGAATATAAACAATTATAAACCCAATACTTAGTAACTTTGTGCAACGGTGTCTAACAACCTTTCGTATGGAAACAACAGAAAGGCCCATTCTGAGGAGTTGGCAAAAATCTTATCTTTTAAGATTCGCTACCTAAACTATAGAATGTGGCTCATTAGCATCAAGCTTGAGAACCCAAATCTTTATTTGTCGGATCGTGAGTACTACTGGCAGATACATCAAGTAGAATATGAATCACCGACCATTGAAATTGAACACGTAACAAGCAATGTCAGCGCTGTCGATGGAGAAAAAGGCTACCATAGAGCCCTTGCCAAAGAATGCTTAATTGCCAACAAGATTGAACCTACACTGGTTGATTTAAAGGAATTGCCTGATTCGAAATAGCAAGTTGTTTTGGATTTAGAATTCTCAACCCATCATCTCGTCTTCTCCTTCCTCGTCTGCCATAGCTGATGTGGGAAGAAACCACGGAGGTATTTGTTATTCATAATCATACTCTACTTTAATAGATGGAACCCAATAGGGTTGAAGGTGCCATTGAACGGTATAGGTATTATCCGGCCAAATTATTTTCCCACGAATGAGGGTATGCTCTATTGTTTGGCTGTGTCGTGGTTCTCTACCGTATAATTGAATTGATAAAGTATGATTGTTCATATAGGCATAGGGCTCAATAAGTAAATAATAGCTCGCACTATCTGAACTCGATCTAATATTCAGGTCAGTCAAATCAAGATTGTTACCTCTTAGTACGAACTGTTTTCCATGCTGTAGGTGCTGCTGATAATCAAATTCCTGAATTAGGCTTATCCGGAAAAGTACAGAATCATAAGTGCCCGCGGCCGATAATTGAATGCAATTTATTTTGATATGCTTTCCTTTTAAGTTTAGTTTTAATGCCAGCACGTCTCCCGGATCAAATGACATGCTTGATTTGTTCGCCTTTCGAATAGTAAAGCTGGATGAATTTTTCAATACCCTTGTTTCAACCTCTGAAAAAGCGCTTGATGCCAATTGAAAAAACAACACGCCAGTATCCTTGGAATATTCAACCTTGTAAAACGCTAACGCATAGCCAATATGACTAATCCTTAAGGTATCTCCTTGCTGAGCGAAGCTTGAATTCAGTAAAAGATTTCCAAGGCTATCAGCAATAAGCAAACGGCCGCTTCGGAGATTTTCAGCATGGGAATACGAAAGAGGCACCGCATCGCTCCCCTTTAATGATAGTAGCATAGGCTGACTTCTGACTAGAATGCTAAACAAGGAAAAAAACAAAACACATGTGAATTTTTGAATCATAAGCTGAAAGCCATTCAATAGAATAAAAATTGGAAAAAAGGAGATGCCCCTACCGACACCTCCTTAATTGAACCTATCCCCACTTCAATGAGCTAGGGACTTATTTGAATCGTTTGACTCAAACTTCCGGTCACGGTATAGACCACGACTGAATAAATACCCTCAGCTTCACCTTCGATATTCACGCCTTCTATGGCTGAAAAACCGCTCGTTTTGGAATAAACTACACCAGAGCCACTCAAACTGATTACCTCAATTTTGGTCACATTGGTATAAATACCCGTCAAATCGATACTAAAATTACCCGAAGATGGATTGGGGTAAATCGTTAAAACGCAGCTATTTGCATAAGTATAAGCTTGTGCTACGACAACGGTCAAAGTTGGTGTTGGAACAGGGCATGGATCATCAACTAGATTTTCCCAGTTGGATTGATATTCATAGCCAGCAAGTTCAAGTCGGTATTCAACTGCTTCTTGAAATTCGGCAGGATAATCCTCCAAAAACTCAGCATCTCCCCAATCTGACTTAATCTCCGTATGACCTGCCGCTCGCAAATCCGCCATACTATTTGCAACCTGAGAATAACTTGGGCCTTGAGGCAGAGGCGGTCTGCTGGATAGCGGTAATTCACAAGAACCTACCCATTCATAGGTTTCGGTACCGCAATCACCCCAAAGCCAACTGTGGCCAGACATGGATTGTGTAAATTTACATTGCCCATTAACCGTAGGCGTCACACTTGGGTTTCCAATCCATGACCAGGTACAGCCGAAAATTTCGGTAAACCAATTCGGTAAGGCTTGGGTTTCTGTTGTTACTGCGCTTGTAACAAACAAGCCCAGAATTAAAACTGCTTTTTTCATAGTGTATTAAATAATTGATTGCGTGTTTAGAATTGGCCTTCAGTCCTATGATTCTGAAAATCAGGACAGCAAAGCCATGAATGGCTTTTGCCTATCAGACAACAAGCACTTCAAATGCATTGGGCAAACAGGAATAAAGTGCTGGGTCTTCCTTCACTTCTTCAAAGTGCTCATTAGGACTAATCAGTCGGTGGATGTATTCCCCTGAGAGTAAATGAATCTTACTCAAAACATTGAGCGCATCATCAATACTAGCTGGTGTACTTGGAACAATTTCTTTCATCCCACGCACTTGGATCATTTCTAAGTATTCATCTTCTAATCCATAGGTTCGGAAAATGAGACTCCTGTCCTTATCAATAATGCACAAACTCTGATGGCATTTTCCACCGATTTGCTCTATTCGCTTTGTAATTTTCATAGCTTCCGACTTTAATTGGTTCTTTTTATTGTTCAAAACATGTCCTCTTCACATGTTTGAATGTCCAATATAGCACTTTTATGTTCATTTATGCATAGTTTTGTTCGTTGTTTGAACATTAATTGTCCATACTATTGTCCATAAGTGACCCGTACTTCGTATTCATGGATTCGAAACACCATGGAGCGATTTTAAATACAGCAATGAATTCCGTAGGGGTTGGCGTGGCTGAATTGGCCCGTCGAATGAAAATGAGTCGCACAACCCTGTACAAAAAGCTCGACCAAGAAGTGTTAGATTTTTATGAGCTGCTCCGTTTTGGAAAGGCCTTGAATTATGATTTCGCCAAAGAGATTCCTGAAATCCATATGTACAAAGACCATTTGCAAACTATAGCAGATGGCTAGGAGGAATATTCTGCTAAAGGCAAAACGGAACTCGAAGAATGCCGAAAATCCCTCGGCCATTATAAGGATGAGGCCTATAAGCTGGCCAAGGAACTGAATATTTGGAAGGACAAGTATATTCAGGTGGTGGAGGAATTGAATGAGCTAAGGAATAAGAAGTAGTTGTAGGATGAGGTTGAGGAAAAATTAAAATTGAGCGTATTTAATGCACCACACGTCTAGCTAAAGGGTGATGGTAGCCTACCTTTTCCCTCGGCTCCGCTAACGCTTCACTCGGGATGACGGATATTTTAACTCACCATCACTCATCATCATGGCAACTACCCACTTGCCCCATCAATCCCAACGTGCCCTACTAGAAACCTACTCTCCCAGCATCAACTTCACTTCATTGAGCTTCATTAACGCCTCTATAGGCGTTAACGTATTCACATCCACTGCCTGAAGATGTTGAATGACTTCTTTGAGTTTTGGATCTTCCATCTGGAACATAGAGAGTTGAATGGTATCGGCCACCTTTTTGAGAGTCTTGCGGCCACTTATTTCTGAACGATCGGCTTCTAGACGGGTAAGTATCGATTCGGCGCGAGCGAGGACCTTAGCCGGTACGCCAGCCATGCGGGCAACATGGATACCAAAGCTATGTTCGCTGCCGCCTGGCTTCATCTTTCTTAAAAAGAGAATATTGCCATCTGTTTCTTTGACGCTCACATGATAATTCGCCACGCCTTCCATCTTGGCTTCCAGCTCATTTAATTCATGATAATGGGTTGCAAACATGGTTTTGGGTTTATGCTCATGTGCGGCAATAAATTCAGAAATTGACCAAGCCAATGAAACACCATCATAAGTTGAGGTTCCTCGTCCAATTTCATCCAATAAGATCAAACTGCGCGCGCTAAGATTATTCAGAATAGATGCCGTTTCCATCATCTCCACCATAAAGGTCGATTCGCCGCCTGAGAGATTATCCGAAGCTCCAACGCGAGTGAAGACTTTATCGACTAAACCAATCACCGCCTTTTTCGCAGGAACAAAACAGCCCATCTGTGCCATAATCACCGAAAGGGCGGTTTGTCGGAGTATGGCCGATTTACCTGACATATTCGGACCGGTAAGAATAATCAACTGCTGCGAGCTATTATTCAGGTACAGGTCGTTCGGAATATAGTTTTCTCCCGGTTTGAGTTTGCGTTCAATCACAGGATGACGGCATTCCAATAAGCTCAACTCATGGTCTTCTGTAATTTCTGGCTTGCTATAATTATAGTCGCGGGCTAAGTGACTGAAGCATACAAGGCAGTCTAGTCGCGCTAAGAGCTGGGCATTTGCTTGTAAATCAGCAATAAACCCAGAGGCATAAGCCAGCAGTTCTTGATAGAGCTTATTCTCCAATACGGAAATCTTGTCCTCCGCCCCCATGATTTTCTCTTCATAGGTTTTGAGTTCCTCGGTGATATAGCGTTCGGCATTCACCAAGGTTTGCTTGCGAATCCACTCAGTTGGGACCTTATCTTTATGGGTATTGCTTACCTCCAAATAGTAGCCAAACACATTATTGAAGGCAATCTTTAATGAAGTAATTCCTGTTCGTTCGCTTTCTCTTTTTTGTATGGATGCGAGGTAATCTTTGCCGTTATAGGAAATCTCACGAAGATCATCTAGCTCTTCATTCACGCCTTTTTTAATGACTTCCCCTTTGCTGAAACTTGCCGGAGCATCTTCGTTTAGTTGAAGGTCGAGACGGTTCAACAGTTCACTACAAAGCTTTAGCTTTTTCGCTAAATCCATAAATGAAGCCTGATTGCCTTTCTCCAGAATAGCTTTAATCGGGTCAATCGCCAAGAGCGACTTTTTCAGCTGCACCATTTCTCTTGGTGTGGCCTTATTCAAAGCAATTTTTGAAAGTAGACGTTCTAAATCTCCAATTTCATTAAGTTGTCCTGATAAAGCTTCAGTACTTTTGGTATCCTTCACCAGTTCTTCCACCATGTCCAAGCGTTGGTCAATGGCCGCTTTCTCTCTGAGCGGCATGAGGAGCCATTTTCTCAAGAGACGGGAGCCCATGGGAGTAATATTCTTGTCGAGTACATCCAAGAGGCTTGTTCCACCTTCCTGGGCTGTTGAAACCAGTTCGAGGTTGCGAATGGTAAATCGGTCGAGCCAAACATAGTTCACTTGATCGAGGCGTGAAATACCTGTTATATGCGCAATGGCGTTGTGATGCGTTGCTTCAAGATAATGCAAACAGGCTCCAGCAGCAATGGCTCCTAGAGGTAAATCTTGTACGCCAAACCCTTTCAAAGATTTTACCTTAAAATGACCTTCTAACTTTTCTTTGCTAAAATCGACACCAAAAACCCATTCATCTAAGGGGTAGTTATACCAATTCTCTCCAAAGATTTGAACGAAATCATTTCGAAACTTTTTATTGATGAGCACCTCGGTTGGCGCAAGACTTTGCAGGAGTTTATCTGCCGCATCAGCCAAGCCTTCTGCTATAAAAAACTCTCCGGTTGAGATATCCAAAAAGGCCAACCCAAAGCGGCCTTTCTCTTGGTGCATGGCGCAGAGGAAATTATTCTTCCGTGCATCTAAGACCTTGTCGTTATAGGAAACACCTGGTGTAACCAATTCCGTTACTCCCCGCTTAACGATGCCTTTGGTCATTTTCGGGTCTTCGAGCTGATCGCAGATGGCCACTCGTTGTCCGGCGCGCACCAATTTCGGCAAATAGGTATCCAAGGAATGATGTGGAAATCCGGCCAATTCGATTTCAGTCGCTGAACCATTTCCCCTCTTGGTTAATACGATACCGAGAATCTTGGAAGCGGTAATCGCATCCTCGCCAAAGGTTTCATAGAAGTCGCCCACCCGAAAAAGCAATAAAGCTCCCGGGTATTTTGCTTTAATTTGCGCGTATTGGCGCATTAACGGAGTTACTGTTGATGATTTAGCCAAAGTATAGGTATGCCCCGCAAATTAAAGAATATAGAGTTAAACCGCCTCAGTAAGGAAGCATTCAAAAATGCACAAAAAAGCCCAGCTGTAATCGTACTAAATGACATCAGAAGCATGAGCAACGTGGGTTCCCTGTTCCGCACAGCCGATGCTTTTCGCGTGGAAAAGATTTGCTTATGCGGTATTACAGCGCGTCCACCCCACAAAGATATCCGAAAAACTGCCCTAGGCGCCGAAGAATCTGTTGATTGGGAAGGCTATGAAAATACGCTTGATTGCATCCATCATTACAAAGAAAAAGGCTATGAAATCCTGGCCCTCGAACAAACAACAGGAAGCGTAGACATCCGTGAATGGGAAATCAACGAAAATCCTTTCCTACTGGTTCTCGGCAACGAGGTTGATGGCGTTAGCGATGAGGTATTAGCTGAATGTGATGGAATATTGGAAATCCCACAGTATGGCACCAAACATAGCTTCAATGTGGCGGTTTCGGGGGGAATTGCTTTGTGGGAGTTGCTTTCTAGGAATAGACCATAGTCCATGGACCATTGACCATGGCTAAAAAATATGAGGAGATGAGGTGGTGAGGAGTGAGGAGAGAAAAAATGTGAGGAGATGAGGGGTAAGGAGATGATGAGATTTTAATTGCGCCTCTATTCTGGCGAAAGCAAGACCTTCTGCGCTAAAATAATCGACGATAAACTCCTAAGCTACGACGAACAAATTGCGCCTTTATTCTGGCGACAGCAACTGTTTTGCGCCTTCGCGGCTCCGCGTCAAATTGGGCCGCGAAAATGCCTAGAAGGATAATTATTCGCATAAAAAAACTCCAAGCCCAGGATAACCTTGGAGCTTGGAGCTTATTATTTTGGAATTTATCGCAGATCCCTATTCGATGATAAAGAACTGAACACGGCGGTTCGCTTGAAGCGCCATTGGGTCTGTTCCTTTAGCGATAGGCACTTTCTCACCGTTAGATTGAATTTCAAGGATGGAAGCATCTACTCCAAAGCTTTCTACCAAGACGTTCTTAACTGCTTGAGCGCGCTCTAAGGCTAGTTTCTCATTCAGTTTTTCAGATCCACGGTAATCTGCATTTCCAATAATCAAGATTTTTACATTTGGAGTCCTCTTAATTGCCTCAGCAATATTTTGTAGATCCACATAATGTATTGGCTTGATTGATTTAGTTCCTGTTTCAAATAAGATGGCAGGCATATACCCTAAGCCTCCGCCAGCTCCTAGTCCACCTTTTGGCGCCAATTTACGGGCCAACTCCTTGGTCATGATGGGAATACCTTGGTGATTCACTAAATAGCTTGTGTCGGTATTCGGAGAGATATCCAATACATTTGGCACTCCATCTTTATCATCATCTGCTGCTACTCCATCTTCATTTACGTCCGCTCCTTTTGGAGAGTTTGGCTCCATATCTTTCACATCAGGAACGCCATCACCGTCGCTGTCTACTGCCTTACCATTTCCATAAACCATGGCTCCTTCAGGGGTTGTATTGTCTTTAT
>Ga0100393_10004072_pt1 | contig 13581 bp, 8 predicted proteins | sample CryGeymeta201517_FD_81546 | JGI IMG/M metagenome (GOLD analysis project Ga0100393, IMG submission 81546) | Groundwater microbial communities from Crystal Geyser aquifers in Utah, USA - Crystal Geyser metaG 2015-17 | ecosystem: Environmental > Aquatic > Deep subsurface > Groundwater | place: USA... | reverse complement strand
CAAAAAACAAATATTCAAAATGCAGCTAAAATTAGGTCAGAAAAAGGATTATGGTTACATATTTTTTCTAAATTAACGGCTGCATTCATAATTCTAACTGAATTTTAACTCCTTATTCGCATTTTTATTTTTTAATCCAACGACGGTGAAATCTCCTTGAGGGTTGAGAAATAGAGCCAAACCAACCGTCGTTGAGACTCAAATGCAGCCGTCAAGAACTGTGTTAGAAAATGGTACAGTAGCTTGCCTTTTCCTTCCATACAGTTTTTTTTCAATTTAAAATGCTAGTTTAGTAAAAGGCAAGCCTTTTTCCTACTAAAAACGACATTTTGAGATGCGCCCAAATTAGAAGATAAAAGGCAAAACTCTAGTTTCCATCTTCATCTATCAAAAAAGGAATTTTTCCATTTGTAATAATTACTTTTGCATTATTCGATTTTGAAAGTTCTTTGAAGGCTTCTATACTCAAATACTTTAGTGTTATTTCATTGAGTGATTCATTGATTATTTTTTGAGCATCACGAATGGCTTCGGCTTCAATTTTCATTCTCTCAGCCTCTTGTCTTTCACGTTCCAAAACAAACTGCATGGTTTGCGACCTTTGTTCGGCTTGTAATTTTTCTTCTATTGTTCTTGAAAGATTGGCAGGCAGATTAATGCTTTTCAAAAGAACAGATTCGACTACAAAACCTCTGTTTCCTAAGCGTTCTGTCATTTTTTTAGCAATGGCAACCTCTATCTCATGACGCTCGGAAGTGTACAAGTCTTTTGCAAAAAAGTTGGCTGTAACATCGGCCACCGAAGAGCGCAAAACACTCATAATTATATCCTCGCCATTCCTTACTCCAACAGTCTGTACCACTTTTATAGCGTATTCTTCTTGGATATGAAAAAGAACTGATAAATCACAACTAATATTCAATCCTTCTTTTGTAGGAAGAGAAGAAAGTGAAGCATACATATTGATTGTGCGTGTCGGAACTTTAACTATTTTAGTAAAAAAAGGATTGTGAAAATACATTCCCGGTTGTCTTACTCCTCCTCTTATTTTTCCTAAACGCTGTTTTACGCCCACTTCCCCTGGTCGGACGATGCCACACGAAGAAAGAGAAAATGAAAAAGTAATTAGCAATACTAATGATAAAATGAATTTTGAGTTAATTTTTGAATTGAATTTCATTGTAGTAGAATTTATAGGTAAAATGGAATTAGGTTTTTTAGTTTAATTGTCTTATACTTTGAAAGTGTATTGAACTGTTATTTATTATTTAATCAATATGAGTGATATTTTTCAAATTCTGTAAATTGACCAATTTTTGACAAAATAATAGGTTGCTTTTTTCCATAAAGTAGGGTTTGCAAACCCTACTTTATGGAAAAAAGACATTTACACAGAATAAAAGTCGGCGAAGATTTGCTTTTTTTAAATGTTACTCATGTTGTTTAATACGACAAAAACAGAAAAAAGTATGCACAACTAAGAATCTATTTTTAAAAAACCGACTTTTAAAAAACTTAATTTTGCTTTTAAAATAGCTTTAATTGATTTTTTTAATTATTAAAACTGACTTTTGTATTTTGTAAAAAAAATAATTTACAGACTAAAAATATATCTTTAATTTACAATGATAGAATAATTGATTATTTTTATGTTTGATAAGAAAACGTTGATAATGGTCAGTAATCTGACCTTAGCAATCGTTGCTATAAAATTCTTAACTAAAAAACGACTGATTTTGCAATCTGAAAATAAACTAAATCAAATAGAAAGTCAAATTCTTAATTCTGAACAAACGAAGCAAAAAATACGCAGATTAGCCTTTGAGATTTATGAAGAAAATTTTGAAGAAAAAATGCTTATTTTGGCAGGAATTAAAGGAATGGGAATGCTCTTGACAAAAGAACTTGCTAAAGAATTAGAACAAATTTCGCCATTAGAAATAATACAAATCTGTGTTCGATTAGACAAACTTCAACCCACTCAAAGTGAAGTTGTTTTGGATTGTGAACCTTCCGTTTTCGAAAATCAATCGATTGTTTTGATAGACGATGTTTTGAATACAGGAAGAACGCTCGCTTATAGTCTTCGTCCATTTTTGAAAGTACGTGTTAAGGCTCTTCATACTGCTGTTTTGATAGATAGAGGGCATCATTCTTTTCCTATTGCTGCTGATTTTGCAGGGCTTCGTTTATCGACTACATTACAAGAACGTATTGAAGTAATTTTGTATAATGAAAAGAATAATGAAAAAAAATATGGTGTTTACTTGCATTAACCTAAAAAAATTCGGATTTTAAAGGATATTTCAAAATAAATGTAGTTTTGATTCTTAATTAGTTTGAAAATCACCCACAAAAGTAATATCTTGTATCATTAATTAGCACTACTCTATTTTTTTATTTCAATTAAAGATTCTAATAACAGATTATAAATTCTGTTCGATTATAAAAACCTAACTCACTCTTACATTTCAACATATATTATGGATAAAATTTGGCTCAAATCATACCCAGAAGGCATTCCAGCAGAAATCAATCCTGATGAATATTCTTCGCTTTTAGACTTATTCGAAGAAAGTATCGCTAAATATGGCGATAAAATCGCTTATGAAAATATGGGAGCTACCCTTACTTTCAATGAATTAGATGAAAAAAGTGCAGCCTTTGCAGCTTATTTACAAAGAAAAGGATTACAGAAAGGCGATCGTTTTGTTATTCAATCTCCTAACCTTATTCAATATCCAATCGCTATTTTTGGTATTTTGCGTGCAGGACTTATTGTAGTAAATACAAACCCTCTCTACACACCAAAAGAAATGGAGCATCAATTTACAGATTCGGGTGCAAAAGGAATTTTGATTTTGGCAAACTTTGCTTCTAACCTTGAAAAAGTAATCAAACATACCAGCATCGAGCATGTATTTGTTACAGAAGTAGCCGATATGGTAGGAGGTCTGAAAGGTTGGGCTATGAATATGGCTGTCAAATATTTGAAGAAAATGGTACCTTCTTATTCCATTCCAAATGCTGTATCTTTTACAGATGCGCTTTATGAAGGAAAAAAATACAATTATAGTAAGCCAAAATTTGATTCTGGAGATGTTGCCTTTTTACAATATACAGGAGGAACAACAGGTGTTTCGAAAGGAGCAATGCTAACTCACAGAAATATTTTAGCCAACATGCAACAACTTGTGGCGTGGGTAGATGTTAGTGATATTAAAGAAGGAGTAGAAACAGGAATTACTGCGCTTCCACTCTATCATATTTTTGCGCTTACCTTCAACTGTTTTGGATTCTTGCGTTATGGAGTGAAAAATGTTTTGATTACAAATCCTAGAGATATGGAAGGTTTTGTAGAAGAACTCAAAAAACACAAAATAGGACTTATTAGTGGTGTAAATACACTTTTTAATGGTCTTTTGAATCAACCAGAATTCAAAAATGTAGATTTTTCTCATCTTAAAGTTGCTTTAGGTGGTGGAATGGCTGTACAAGAAGCCGTAAATAATCGTTGGAAAGAAATAACAGGAAAGGCGATTGCAGAAGCCTACGGTCTTACAGAAACTTCTCCCGGTCTAATTGTAAATCCTTTAGCTGGAAAAGTACGAATTGGTTGGATTGGTCTTCCTCTTCCAAGTACAGAAGTACGCATTTTAGATGATGCAGGAAATGATGTAGAACTAGGGCAACCAGGTGAAATTTGTGGAAAAGGCCCTCAAATTATGAAAGGTTATTGGCAGCGTCCAGAAGAAACAGCCAATACAATGATAGGCGATTACTTCAAAACAGGTGATATTGGAGTAATGGACGAAGAAGGGTATTTCAAAATTGTTGATAGAAAGAAAGAAATGATTTTGGTTTCAGGTTTCAATGTTTATCCAAATGAAGTTGAAGGGGTAATTGCTCTTAATGATAAAGTTTTGGAAGTAGGAGTAATCGGAATTCCAGACGAAAAATCACACGAAGCAATTATGGCTTGTATCGTCAAGAAAGATGATAGTCTTACAAAAGAAGAAATCAGAGCATTCTGTAAAGAACATTTGACAGGTTATAAAGTACCAAAACATGTAGTTTTTAAAGATGAATTACCAAAATCTAATGTAGGTAAAATTCTTAGACGTGTCTTGAAAGAACAAGAACTAGGAACTGAAAAAGTATAGTTCTTAGATAAAAAATGATTTGACAACTAAAAAAGGTTTCAAAAAGCAATATGTTTTTTTGAAACCTTTTTTTATTCTAAATAAAGTTTTACGGAAATTTATGTTAATACACTTTCTCATAAACCAAACTTGCTATTTCATTATTTCGCCCCCAATTTCCATTCCCCAATTTCCATTCCCCATTTCCATTCCCCATTCTCCCAAACTCAATACAAAAACTCAATTTCTTTATTTTCAAAATAGCTAATTTTTCCACTTTGTCCTGCTATTTCTAGGGCTAATTTCCCTTCTGGATTGATTCCCAAAATCTGTCCTGTGATTTTTCGGTTTTTTAGTTTGTCTTTGTAATAATGCCATTCTTGATAACGAAAAAGATGAGAAAGATAATCAGCTCTCAAACTATCTTTTTTTCCTGCACGAAGTTGTAAATAGCGTTTTTCTATAAAAAAAAGAACTTCTGTCAAAACTTCTTCTTTATTCCAATCTTTGTTAGTAAGCTCTTTTAATGAAATGGCTCTATTTGTTGTATCATTTTCTGAATTATTTTGAGCAAAAATTTGATTAATATTAATTCCAATTCCTATAATACTTTGATTTATTTTAGTTGAACTAATTTGATTTTCTATCAAAATCCCTCCTATTTTTTGGCTTGTTTCTTTGTTTTTTTGGTCATTATTCATCGTATGATTAATAAAAATATCATTTGTCCATTTGATTTGAAAATCTTCAGCAATTTCTGCAAAATCAATCTTCAAAACTGCCTCCAACGCATCACGAACACCCAAAGAAACAGCAATCGTAATCCAAAACGATTCTTTTGTAGATAAAAAAGTAGGATTGAGAAGGATAGAAAAAGTCAGATTTTGATTTTCTTGAGCCGTCCACGTGTTTCCTCGTTGTCCTTTTCCTTGTGTTTGATGATTTGTCCAAAGAAGAGTTCCTTCAAAAATACTCGTTTTGGCGTTTGTTTTCTGCTCATTTGCATAAAAAGCCAAACTCTCGTTGGTGGACTGACAGCTTGGCAGATAAATTTGATTTTGTCCTATAAACAGTCCCTTTGTATGAATTTTGTGATTGGTCATTTATATTTAATTCACTTGAGTAATATACTTAATTTTGCTTGATAATACCTTATCTTTGCAGTTGCATTCTAAATTACATTTTGAAACAAAAAAAAGATTTTGCTTGTTCTCCCTAAATTGGGAACAAAAACTTCATTCAACTTGTAAATTTAAAACTCAAACCTAACTCAAAATAAAATCAAAATTATGAAAGCTAGTTACTTTCCTCTAATTTTTTAATAAAAATACTTAAATCTACACTATGACTCAAAAACAGTCGGTTACTTCACAAATGCTTTCACAAGCTGTCGTGGCAGGTCTTCAAGATCGAAAAGGCAAATCAATTACGCTTCTTGACCTTCGTGAGGTCAAAAATTCTATTGCAGATTTCTTTATTATCTGTACAGGTACTTCGGATACACATGTTGATGCCCTAAAACAATCCGTAGAAGTAGCAACCCATAAGCAATACAAACAAGACCCTTGGCACGTAGAAGGTAGAGAAAATCGTCAATGGATTTTGATGGATTATGTAGATGTAGTCGTTCATATTTTCCAAGCTGAAAAAAGAGAGCGTTTTGGTTTAGAAGAGCTTTGGGGAGATGCAAAAGTGGTTCAAATTCCTGATTTGAAGTAAGAAATGATAAAAAGTAAAGTAAACTTTTGAAATACTTTATTTTACTTTCTTTTTATTCCAAATAGAATGTTATTTATCAAAAAATTATTTTATTTTTTCTAAAAAGTCAGTAATACACAGAATAATAAAGATTTTGATAAAATGATTACAAACAATAGAACTAACTTTTGGTTTAATAATCCAATAATTTAGATTCACAGACTAAATACAATTTAAGAAACCGAAATATAAAATAGATTTTTTATTAAAAATCTTAAATTATACTACTTATATACTTTTTTATAAATGGCAACAGAAAAAGACAGTAAAGACACGAAGGATACCAAGAATACAAAGAATCCGATGCGTAATAACATTCCAAAAGGAACAGGAGGCAACTATCAAATTTGGTTGTCTGGTCTTTTGATTGCATTGATTTTGGGTGCGTGGTACCTCAATCAAAGTACGACCGTCAAAACTTACGAACAAGAGTTTGATAAAATGGCTCGTGCTGGGGATATTGAAAGCGTAAAATTGATTACAAATAAAAATATTGTAAACATTACGCTTACAGAAGAAGCACTCAAAAAAGATAAGTATGCAATCGAATTAAAGCAAAAAAATCCTTTTGGCGCAATTATCGAAAAACCACCCCATTATTTTTTAAATATAACAAGTGGAGAAAGTTTTAAAGAGGATTTTGATAAACTTCAAGCCGAACTGCCTGCCGATAAACGCATAAAATATGATGTAGGACAAGATGCCGACTTTAGTGGAGTAATTTTCACTTGGGGATTCTTGATTCTTATTTTGGTAGCTTTTTGGTTTTTGATGCGTCGTATGACAGGTGGAGGAGCTGGTGGACAGATTTTTAATATCGGAAAAGCCAAAGTTTCGTTATTTGACACAGAAAGTAAAGTCAAAATTACGTTTGAAGACGTTGCAGGATTAGATGAAGCAAAACAAGAAGTGGAAGAAGTAGTAGATTTTCTTCGTCAGCCAACAAAATACACAGAATTAGGTGGAAAAATCCCTAAAGGTGTCCTATTGGTAGGCCCTCCCGGTACTGGTAAAACATTACTTGCAAAAGCTGTTGCTGGAGAAGCTGGAGTTCCGTTTTTCTCACTTTCAGGTTCTGATTTTGTAGAAATGTTTGTCGGTGTTGGTGCTGCTCGTGTACGTGATTTGTTCAAACAAGCAAAAGAAAAAGCTCCTTGTATCATTTTTATTGATGAAATTGATGCGATTGGTCGTTCTCGTGGTGGTGGAAAACAACCGGGGGCAAATGATGAGCGTGAAAATACATTGAACTCTCTTTTGGTAGAAATGGATGGGTTTTCTACTGATGCAGGCGTAATTATCTTAGGTGCTACCAATCGTCCAGATGTTTTGGATAGTGCATTGATGCGTCCTGGTCGTTTTGATAGACAAATCAGTATTGATAAACCAGATATTAAAGGAAGAGAAGCAATCTTCAAAGTTCATTTAGAGCCTCTGAAAACGGCTCCAGAAATAGATGCCAAAAAATTAGCTGCTCAAACTCCTGGGTTTGCAGGTGCTGAGATTGCCAATGTTTGTAATGAAGCTGCTTTGATTGCTGCTCGTGAAAACAAAAAAGAAATTGAAATGATTGACTTTGAAAGTGCCATCGATAGAGTCATCGGTGGACTAGAAAAGAAAAACAAAATCATCTCTCCAGAAGAAAAGAAAATTGTTGCTTATCATGAGGCAGGACATGCTGTGGCAGGTTGGTTTTTAGAACACGCTGATCCATTGGTTAAAGTTTCGATTGTTCCTCGTGGAATTGCAGCTTTAGGATATGCTCAGTATTTACCAAAAGAACAATTCCTTTACACCATCGAACAGCTTACCGACGAAATGTGTATGGCTTTAGGTGGACGTGCAGCCGAAGATATTATTTTTGATAAAATTTCAACAGGTGCATTATCAGACCTTGAAAGAATTACAAAAATGGCATACAGTATGGTTTCTGTTTATGGAATGAATTCAAAAATTGGTAACGTTTCTTTCTATGATGCACAGCGTTCGGAGTTTTCAGGCAAGCCGTATTCGGAAGCAACAGCGCAAATTATTGATGAAGAGGTAAAAGAAATGATAGAAAAGGCTTATACATTTACTAAAGAGTTGCTTACCAAACATAGAGAAAAATTAGAAATTATTGCAAAAGAGCTTTTAGAAAAAGAAGTATTATTTCAAATTGATTTGGAAAGATTAATCGGCAAACGTCCGTTTGATAAACCTACCAATTACGAAAAACACACAAAAAATGGATTTGATGATGTTTTGGAAGGAAATTTAGATCCTTTATCTTAATAGCTTAATCAAGGTACATTTTTAGAAAATAGAAAAGCCTTTACTAATTCGTTTTAGTAAAGGCTTTTTTAATGTAGCTCATAGTTTTCAATTCTCAAAAAAAAATGGCTCTTAGTGGATTTTGGTCGGATGCTAATATAATTTTGATTACCTAATCTTTCAACACTATATAGTTTTGTTTTTTCCATAGAATTGGGTTTGCAAACCCAATTCTATGGAAAAAGACATTTAAACCGAATAAAATTTGGTGGTATTACGCAATATTTACTATCAGTCCAGTATTAGGTAAGAGCCATAAATTTTCTAGTAAAAAAACTTTGTCAGTAGTTTGCCTAAACAAACTCTGACAATAGTTAAAAGCCATAACCAAACTACTGTCAAAGTCTGATTACAGACTATTGTCAAAGTTTTAAGCAATCAAAAAATTATTTCTACCTCTTTGTTCTAAAAAATTAATTGAAGTAATACAGAATTATTGTAAAAAGAACTTTATTGTATTAGGTTTTACACCACTTTTTTTCCTATTATAATTGCAGATACTCCGAAAGGCAATTTTATTTTTCGTTTTAGAAGCGCTCTTTCACTCATAAAAACTTTATACAATATTCGATTCAAAAAATTACTAGAATTAAACTTTTCAAAATCTGAACCTGTACTTTCTCCACTCTCTTTAGGTAACAAAAGCTTTGAAAGTAAGCGAATAAAAGATATTGGAAGAAAAAGTAAAAAATTGAAATAAGAGGAATATTCAATCTCAAAACCATTATCTAATAAAATTTTTCGTAGCTCTTTAAGTCTGTATCTCCTGTAATGATGATTTATTTCATCATGTTTGCTCCAAAGAATTTGGAAAGCAGGAACGGTTAAGAAAATATAACCATTGTCTTTCAAAACTCTATATCCTTCTTTTACTGCTTGCTGGTGATCTTTTATGTGTTCAATGACATCAAAGGCACATACCAAATCTAAGGACTTATCATCCATGGGTAGATCGGTCAAAGAGTCATTCAATATATCTTCACCTAAAACTTCAGATAAAAATTCAGAGCAGTCTTTATCGTACTCTAAAGACACAACTTGACCATATTTTTTAAGCATAACTGACGTAGCTCCTGTTGCTGCGCCTGCATTTAAGATTTTTGATATACCATTTTTAGATATATCTGTTTGCATAAGTGAATCAAGAATATTTAATCTTGCCTTAAACCACCAATGTTCACGTTCAAGTTTGTAGTACTCTTTATAATATAACTTGTTCATTGTAAATACGTTTTTTGATTATAAATAAAGGACGTTCTTTAACTTGAAAGAATATTCTCAATATATATTCTCCGATGATGCCTAGAGATAATAATTGTATGCCTCCAAAAAGTGTAACCATAAAAATTGTTGCAATAAATCCTTCAGGAACATCTCCTGTAAATCCCATTTTTAATAATGCAAAAATAAGATAGGATATGCTTATTAGAATGGTAAGTAATCCTACATAAGAAATGAATCTAATAGGTAATTCACTAAAATTGAATATACCATCAAATGCAAGTTTTAAAAGTTTGCTAAGTGGATACTTAGAATCACCTGAGTGCCTAGATTGACGCTCATAAGCCACACCAATTTGTTTATATCCTACCCACGTTCTCATTCCCCTTATAAACCTGCTTTCTTCTTTCATTTTGACAATTTCATCGACCACCCTGCGACTAATAAGAGAGAAATCTCCTGAGTCTAATGGAATATCTATATTAGATACTCTTTTTAAAATCTTATAAAAAGTACTGTAAGCTAATTTCTTAAAAAAGGATTCTTTTCTTTTTTCTCTTACTGCATACACAACGTCGTAACCATCCTTTATATACGGATAAAAATCCTCTAATAGTTCGGGTGGATCTTGTAAATCTCCATCTATAACAAATATTGCTTCTGTTGCATCAACTACTGAAAGACCAGCAGATAGAGCTAACTGATGACCAAAATTTCTTGAAAGGAAAACAGATGTGAAACGCTTATCCTGTAATGATAAATTTTCCATTAATTGTGCAGTATTATCACTACTCCCATCATCTATCATAATGACAGTTATATTTAGCTTTGAATTGCGCATTAGCTCAGTAAGACGTTGCTGAAGAGCTGCAAAAACCTTTTCTTCGTTATAAAGAGGTATTACAATATTTATCTGTACTGGGTTATCCATAGATTGTATAAATAGAATTTTATATGTTTAGGTACTTTCAAATTTAGGACTCAATTCTTCTATATATACGAGATATACGAGCTAAACAAAAAGTAAAATTATGTCTCATTTTTGGTTTTATTCTCAGTAATTTTATCATAGATGCCATACTTTCTACAAAATGAATAATAACTTTTCAATACTCTTAAAGAAAGGGCAGTACCTACTCTTCTATTCTTTAAAATAAGATTAACAATCAATATAGTTAGTCCGTTTGTCAGATAAGATTTTGCTATATTTTTAATTAGATAAGAAGACAAGGAATAAGAACTAACAAATTGCTGCTTCTAAAATTTATAAGTATTTGTATTTATTTACCATTCATAATTCACCATTCTCAAGAGATATATTATATTTCATTATTTCATCAAAGGTATGCAATTCTATCAAAAGCAGAAAGTATAATAAAGAGTTAATTATGTCTTAGTTTGATTTTTAAAATACAAACTGTTTTCTATACCCTAAATAGGCTCTTTAAGTGATATGATTAACGACAAACTAAGGAAGATTATTTTCTGTCTGAATGAGCATAAAAGCACCCCAAAAATAAGGTTCTGGATATTTTGTTTTGAGTTTTTCTTGTGCTTCTCTGAATGCTTAATTTTTTTATAAATAATTGTAAATAAATTGAATTAGGTCGTTATAATTTTGGATAAGGAAATTTAATTTAAAAATTTAACTATTCAAACATTCTATCCTTCAAATGTGTCCTACTTTCACAGATTTTCAAAATCTATTTTTTTAAACTTTTTACCTTTTTTACCTTTGTTGGTGTTTTAGCGTAGCGACACCAACAAAAAAGCATCTAAAAACTAACCCCCAAAGTCAAGAAAAAGGCGCTTCCATCAGCAGGAATAATTCCAGGTCCAGGGTAACCGTCTGCACGTCTTGTAAAATAAGAATTGTTAGTCAAATTATTTATACTTCCTTCTACTTTTAGCCATTTGTAAGAATAACTCATGGACAAATCCATTACATAATACGAAGGAATAATTCCACTAACAGCCGTCGCACTTCGGATAACATTGGTAGCATCTGTAAAATGTTCTTTTGTATAAGAATATTGGTACGAAAGTTTGAAATCTTTATAACCAAACTGCAAACCTGTACGCAACGTAACAGGTGGAACAAGCTCAACTTGTCTTCCCAAAACAGCCGTTTCTTCCGATGCTACATAACGACTTTTCAAAACTGCCGTATTCAAATAAATGCCTAAATACGATTTTGGCAAAATAGTTGAAATCCAATTATTACCTAATTTTCCAATATTAAATTCTAAAAGCGACTCCAAACCATAGATTCTAGCTTGAGCAATATTTCCTCTAAAACGGTATGGATTATAGGTTGGTGCAACTCCTGTGCGTTCTACTTGACTGATTCTATCATTATAATTCAAGTAAAAAAGACTTACATCAAACTGTAAAAGCGTATTTATTTTTCCTCTAAAACCCAAATCTGCATTATAACCACTTTCATCTTTTATATCTGGACTAATTACCAAGTTTGGATTCTGAATACGCAAATCACTAAAAGTAACCGAACGGTAATTTTGTGAGAAATTAGCATAAATTTCTAATTCGTTTTTGCTGTATTTTTCTGTGAATATTGGTTTATAACTAACTCCAATTCCACCCAAAATAAAACTTCTAGGACGCTCTAAACTCTCTTCATTTTTGGTTTCAGAAATAAGATTCCCTGCAAAATCAAAAACTCGTTCTTTATAAAATCCGTTGGCTTGTGTCTTGATATATTCGGCTCTAATCCCTGGGGTAATGCTCCATTTTTCAGAAAGATTAAATACATTTTCTATAAAAAAAGAAGCGTTTTGATTCGGAAATTGATACGAAGAGTTTTCTAAGTTTTCAGAATTTAAGAAAGTAAAATTAGGTTTGTTAGTTGCATCTGCATCGCCTTGTCGCTGCGTTGTAAAACCGTTGTAATACCTAAAACCTGTTATGAAAGCGTGAGTTTGTTTTTTTAATTTCTCTCCTAAAAAGTGGATAGAATAACGGTGCAAAAGGCGAGTTTCATTGCCAAAATTCTTGAAATCTCCATCAATCATGGTTCTATTTTTTCCAAAATCAATGGTAGATATTTTATCCAAGTTTCCAACTGTTTTTCGTCCTGCTAAAAGCCCAAAAGTACGGCTATTGATTTGTGTTTTGCTAGAAATTTTATAATCTAAAACTACTGCTCCTAAATTCCAATTTACGGCAAACCAGTTTCTACCTCGTATCGATTGACGTGGGTTTTGCTCAAATAAAACGTCTGTAAGTCCTCCAGCTTGCTGCGCTAAATAATTCATTCCAGTATATTCTACCGAAATTTTGAGTTTTGAAGTGGGACGAAAAGTAAGTTTTGCAAACCCTGTATAGACATCAAAACCAGCGTTTTCTCTCCAGCCGTCACCTCTTTTGTATTGATAAAATGCGTAATAACTTACTTTTGAGTTTCCGTTTTGGTCTGTTTTGCCTTTATTTTTTCCTAAGTTTCCACCAACATCAACAAAACTACTTGTAAAGCCAAAAGAACCAACAGTTTGACGTAAATTAACAGCAAAGTTTTTGTCTTTTGGCGCATCTTTCATCACAAAATTGAGCATTCCCCCAAACTGTGTTCCATACTGCAAAGAAGCTGCACCACGCACGAGTTCGATTCGTTCAACTGCCTCAACAGGTGGCGTATAATAGCTTTCAGGATAACCCAACGCATCAGCCGAAATATCATAACCATTCTGACGAGTATTAAAATTTGCCGTTCTGTTTGGCGATAATCCTCTTGCTCCAATTCCCAACTGAATACCTGCTCCGTCGCTTTCCCACACATTCAGACCTGCAACTTTCGCATAAATTTGTCTTGAATTATTGGCCGCTAAATTTGCCGTGGTGTTGCTTAAAACGATGACTTCGCTCTTTTTAGATTCATAAATTCCCATTCCATCAACCGTATTCAGACGAGCCATTAAGTTGGAATTTGTAAGCTCTGATTTTCCTTCTACGACGATTGTTTTTAAAGAGTCTTGTAATTCTTCTAAATTAAAATCTATGGTTAATGTAGTATTATTTTTTATGTTTATTTCTTTTGAAACCGTTTTGAAACCGTATAAATAAGCAACTAAAGTATAAGTAGATTGAGTGGAAACAGGAGTAAAAAACTCCAATAAAAAATTGCCATTCT